>PJUE01000266.1_pt1 | contig 47855 bp, 43 predicted proteins | sample 1512171 | NCBI WGS metagenome assembly PJUE01 (sample SAMN08177674, study PRJNA422409) | Feces metagenome, whole genome shotgun sequencing project. | isolation source: Chicken feces (3) enriched on wood chips: alkali lignin treatment | host: Gallus gallus | place: USA: Madison | collected 2015-01-15
ATCGGCATCTACGCGCCGTTCGGCCAGAAGTACAAGCCGGTGGACGCCGACCAGCTGATGTTCTACCGCGAAGACCAGAGCGGCCAGGTGCTGCAGCAGGGCATCAGCGAGCCGGGCGCCATCAGCTCGTGGATGGCCGCTGGTACCAGCTATTCGGTGAGCAACGTGCCGATGCTGCCGTTCTACATCTACTACAGCATGTTCGGCTTCCAGCGCGTGGGCGACATTGCCTGGCAGGCCGCCGACATGCGTACCCGCGGCTTCCTGCTGGGTGGCACCGCCGGCCGCACCACGCTGAATGGTGAAGGCCTGCAGCACGAAGATGGCTTCAGCCACCTGGTGGCTGGCGGCATTCCGAACGTGCGCAGCTACGACCCGACCTTCGGCTTCGAAGTGACGGTGATCCTGCAGCACGGCACCAAGGCCATGATGGAAGACCAGGTAGACGAGTACTACTACCTGACCCTGATGAACGAGAACTACACCCACCCGGAAATGCCGGAAGGTGCAGCCGAAGGCATCGTGAAGGGCATGTACCTGCTGACCGACGCCGGCAAGCCGAAGAAGGGCGACCTGCGCGTGCAGCTGCTGGGTTCGGGCACCATCCTGCGTGAAGTGATTGCCGCCGCCGAGCTGCTGGACAAGGACTTCGGCGTGACCGCCGACATCTGGTCCTGCCCGAGCTTCAACGAGCTGCGCCGCGATGGCTTTGACGCCGAACGTGCCAACCGCTTCCACCCGGAAGGCGAACAGCGCAAGGCCTACGTGACCGAGCTGCTGGAAGGCCGCCAGGGCCCGGCGATTGCCGCCACCGACTACGTGCGTGCGTATGCGGACCAGATCCGCGCGTTCGTGCCGATGTCTTACACGGTGCTGGGTACGGATGGGTTTGGCCGTTCGGATACCCGTGCGAACCTGCGTCGCTTCTTCGAGGTTGACCGGTACTACATCGCGCATGCCGCGATTGCGGCGCTGGCCAAGGATGGGAAGATGACCGGGAAGGATGTGGCCCGGGCGATCAAGCAGTACAAGATTGATCCGGAGAAGGCTAACCCTGTTGGGGTTTGATTGAAAAGAAGTTTTGCTAAAAGAAGGGGCGGCCAATTGGCCGCCCCTTCTTGGTAGATGCGCAACTAACGGGCAGAGAATCGACAGAAGCAGTAAATTCGCCTTGAAGAAGTATTAGGCATTGCTGGTAAATTCTTAATTAATCTACTCATCGCCAACCTGCTCTCCGCCTTCATCATCGTAGGTGCCGTGTACCGCTTCGTCCAAGATCTGCATAACCTGCATCCCGTCCCTGAAACAAGCTAGTGTTTCTGCAATTCCAAGATCCGGGTCTCCACCGTGAGCGAAGCTATTTCTCGCCTCTACCAAGCGCTTTAGCGCTTCTACAAGTCGAGGCTTATCGGCTAGGGCGAGCTGCTCTATAAAGCGAGCCTTCCATCTATCATCAAACTCTGAAAGCATTCCGACAATTACGTCATACCTTGGGTTGCTTGATGAATTTCTAACTTTGCGTTTAATGAAGTTCTTGAGCTGTACGTGACTGCCATCGTCTACTTTGTCTGCAATAATCGTTTTAAAGGAACTTTCGATGCTGCCGGAGGCCCTTATAACGGAATATTTCTTCAAATACGGCGCGGGTTTTGCCTCGTCCCCTAGGCTATCCAATAGGCGGTCGATGTTCTCGAGCTCCACCAGACATTTGTCCAGCGTATCCTTGGCGTTGACATTATTCACGCTGAATTCCCTCAGTAGAGAGCATCAAGCATTTCGTTGATTCGCTGTCTGATATTGGGAATCCGCATCGTCTCTTGGTACAGCAATTTCTGATAAGCAGGATCTTGTAGTTTCGCGATCCTCTTGCTCTGAAGGTCCTTGGCCTTTGTATGCCGACCCTGTCTAATTGCGAGGCGTGTCGATATCATGATCGAATCGAACACTGTTGGACTGAATGTCGCAACAGTTTTCGACGCGCCGGACAGAGAGATATTGTGAAACGCGGTTTTTCCCAAGTTCTTGTGAATGAATTTTACGGTCTCCGTAAATTCGCGTCGAAGCTGAGAGCACTGCATCTCACCAAACTCCCTATCCATGAACTGGTTGAGGTGTTTCTTTAAAGATATCCGGGGTGGGGCCTTGTCTGACGAAAGTATTTCATCAGACGACAGCGCAAAGAATCGAAGTATGAACTCGATGTCTCTCATCCGGTCATCGCGATTAATGGAGCCCCAAAGCTCTCGCCATTCAGAAATCCCGTTTAGCTCAATTAGCAAGGAGTTGAACTTTCCTTGGTAAACACAGTTTCTTATCTCTTGAGGAAGTAGCGTCCGTCCGCTTGAGTTGATTCTTTCGAAAACTTGAAACAGACTGGTGTCCCCCTCCCTTGCCTGTTGCTGCATGAAGATAATCGCGTGGATTGTGGTGTTTCTAACCTTTCGCTGTTCGTCTGTACTCAGTTCAACGAATGCTTTCCCACGCCATCTCTCATGAATTCGATCAGTTCGAGAAAGTTTAAAAACTGAGCTGTCCTTCGAAAAAATACCTTTTGTAAAGTCGCGGACTGTCATTAGGCGTTGATAGCCGTCGATGATCAGTAATTTCTCATCTTTTGTCTTTGCAAGAAATATGCTGGGAACAGGCAGGCCAAGAAGGATCGAATCGACAAACCTAGATGCTTCAGCCTTATCCCAGACGTAATGACGTTGTAGCTCAGGCTTGACAAGCTCGTCCTCGTCATATCGTGCGATCAACTCCCGAAAGCTGAGGTCGGCGCCCCAAGACGAGATGCTAAATAGGTCATCATCGCTGTAGCTATCCTCGGTCTCGTCCTCGGGAACCTCGACTTCGACACCGAATTCGGAGTCGTATCCTTGCGAACTGCTATCCTGCGGAACCAAGCCGGCAAGCGTGCCGTCAATCCATAGAAGTTCAGTTATTGTCGCGTCGCTTCTTAAAGCAATTGCCTCAGTGGATGGGTTGGAATCCTGAGTCGCCAAGTGAGCGAAGATCGTTCCATTTGGGGAAGTTCCAATGATCAGAACTCGCCCGTCCTGTCCTTGCCCCTGCCTTTCTGATTTTGGCACCGGTTGCATGTAAGCTCTCGGTGCAAGAGGGGAGTCAAGGAGAAGTCCCGAAAGTCGAACCTCGGGATAGCTGGGATAGAAGATGAGTTTGGCGTGCGGTGCGGACTCATCCTCGGTTGGACTAACCCATCTGAAGTCAATGTTCGCTTTGGGGGTGGAAGACTCCGCATCAATCGCCCATTCCGCCTCGAGGAAGCTCAGCGATGCAGGCCTGTCAGCAATATAAATCTGCTGTTTGCTATTGTCGTTCTCTTGCAAGAGTTTAAAGAAGAATCTAGTCGCGCCCAGTCCAGCGAGGCGATTTACCACTTCTTTCAACGTATTGAATTGTTCCATCTGGCTACCTTGCCATGTATTGATGAGTAGGCTGATCTGTTGGGTAAGTCTGGATGCCGCCAGATCCAAAGTAATGCCTATCAACATCGCAGTCTATAGATGCGTGGCGCCAAGATATTGACGCGGAAGGCAGGTGTTCCCGCTCTACGGAGCGCTGCGATGGCCTGATCCGCTGAGATACGCTCTCAGACCCCTAACGACAGCCCGAGGCCCTAGTAGGAATTGAAGATCACGTTGGATGGAATCGGAGCCATTTACTTGTGGTTTGGTCTACCCCAAGCCTGTTGCCGCCTTGGTCGTGGAGGCTGCTTAAACTCTAAGTAAGCACCGGCTCTATACCGCAGGAAGCGGGAGGGGCGGTTCTCGCCACGGCCATCCGCGCTGTAGCAAGCAGCTGGGGAACAACAAACTTGTGCTTCGCTGGGACAGGGTTGGGGATGTCCCCATCTCTCCCTAGGTTGGTGGCTGGAAGTCTTGCCGCTGGAAGAGCTTTTGAAGGTTAGATGGTGCCAGGTTTCAAACGGAAAGAAGCAGTGTCGGCCGCTTGTGAGCCAGTTCTTCGTCAAAGAAATCGCGGAAGGAAATCACGTTCTTGTCGTGGTAATAGAGGGACTCATTGGTCTTCATCTTCAACGACTCCGGAACCACCAGCGTGATCTCTGCCTTCTGTAGATCTGCAAGTGCTTCCTTCGAAACCCGGTCATCCACTGTAGCCAGGAAGATTGCGCAGTTGAAGCGTTCGTGGGTGATCTGCTTCCATCGCTCGCGTAGAGTCGTCTTGGCCGAAAGAATGGCTGCGTCTTCGTATCGCCGTTGCGTGTCCAAGGCCACCGTTGCTTGGTCAGGAAGGACGAAGTCCGGGCGTCGCTGGCCGAGAATTGCCTGCGCCTCGAACCTGACTCCGCCGGCCTTCAACATGGCGGCCAAGTGGGCCTCAAACGACTTTCCAGCGCGGCTCTTCCGCTGTTGGCTCGCAGATAGAAATATTGAATTCAAGGCCGCGAACCCACGTACAGCCGCAGTCGCAGACCGGTCATGCTGGGCTAGAACTCTGGCGACTTCTACTGCCCTCATACGAAGCTCATGTCGGCGGTAGATTGAGAACTCGATGTCCCTACTCACGCGCATGAGCGCGTCACCAGGCTTCTTGATATCCCATGGATTGAACGTCTTGCACCTTAGGGGTCTAAGGAAGTCCAACCGTGCCTCATCGGCAAGCGCAAGCGGATCAGGGAGTTTCGAGTACTTTGCAACGAGCGTCTCGATCGTGCCAGCTCTGATCGCGGCATCGATCTCGCTGATCAGCTCCGCAGCCTCATCGGACTCGATGGCTGAGGCGCGCTTGAACTTCGATGGATCGAGAAGCTCGAAGTGGAAGTTCGCTTGGATGTCGAGGCGACTTTCAAGCATTTCCGCTTCCGCAGAAGCTGAGTCGATCACCATGAACCAGTGATGCGCATCCCCTTCGGGCTCTTCAAGCGTCCCGCCAAGCAGCCATGATGCGGGGTTGAGGCCAGAAAAAAGCTCTGCGGGAATCCTAGTGAAATGGCATTCAGAGCCCTTATTGCTGTAGTACTTGATTCCTGAGTCGCTCCTGACCTCCCCGGTCTGGGGCCAGAATGATGGGCAGTCAGCTTCCAAGATATGCGGGATGTCTTCCCGGGCATGAAGCTTGGGAAAGAAGTCTGACTCGCGTACGGCGCGGGGCACATAGAAGCCATACTGATGGCCGCCACCCTCATTTGCCCACGATGCATCATTGCGCGAGAGCTTTTTCAGAAAGAGCTTGCCGCTGCGACTGACAAAAGACTCCATCAGCGACCACTGGTCTGAACTCTGCTCCAGAAAATCCATCTCCACGTTAGTTCTTCCTCAATGCGCTGTTTGACGTAGGGTCTCGGCCAAGTGATCCAGAAATGAAGCCTGCTCAATGGCTGTCTTGCCGCGTAGTGAGCATTCCCATACGGTCAGTACCCGCCAGCCCATGGCTTCAAGCTCGGCGGTAACGCGCAGATCCCGGGCTCTGTTCTTGCCAATCTTATCTGCCCAGAACTCCGGGCGCGTCTTCGGCAGTCGGTACAGCGGGCAATTATGGCCATGCCAGAAGCACCCATGCACGAACACTACAGTCCGATACTTCGGTAGCACGATATCCGGCCTGCCGGGCAGCTTTGCACCACCCAGCCGATACCTCAGCCCCCGGGCATGAAGGCCCTTGCGAACAAGGACCTCCAGCTTGGTATTCGAACCGCGGATCCGCGACATCTGCGCGGATCGCTGTTCCGGCGTGAGGCTGTCTGCCAAGGTCAGGCCTTGGCCTTCTTCTTCGCCGGCTTGGTCGGCTCAGAAGCGGCTTCCTGGACCAGATGGGGCACCATGATGCGTGCCACCTCTCCGATCACCGGGACGACCACGGAGTTGCCGAACTGCTTGTAGGCGCGGGTGTCCGAAACCGGGATCCGGAAATTGTCATCGAACCCCATCAGGCGCGCACATTCGCGGGGCGTCAGTCTGCGGGGATTCTTCTTCGCACCCTGAGAGATGAGAATTTCCGAGCCGTCCTTGTAATAGCGCGCAGACAGCGTACGGCAGGTACTTTCGGGGGTCACCAGGCCGAAGCCGAAGCCATTACCCTTGTCGCGGTGCTTGGCGGCATAGTTCTGCAGGTACTCCCACAGCTTGTCCGAGAGCGTGTACTTGTCCAGTACCTTGCCCTTTGTGCCACCAATATAGGGCTGGTCCTCGCCCTCGCTGCCATCCTGCTTGTGCAGGACCGAGCGCATACGGGGCGAGATGCCGAAGTCAGGAAGCTGCAGATCGTCCCAGGTAAAGGCGGTCTCTTCGCGGAAGCCCACGATGATGATGCGCTCGCGGTGCTGGGGCCCGAAGTGCTTGCCGTTGATGACCTTGGCATGCACGTGGTAGCCCAGCTCGTTCTTCAGAACGTCCATGATGGTCGAGAAGGTTCGACCCTTGTCGTGGCTCATCAGGTTCTTCACGTTCTCCAGCAGGAAAGCGCGAGGACGTTTGGCATCGATGATGCGTGCCACGTCAAAGAACAGCGTGCCTTGGGTTTTGTCCGAGAAGCCGTGCGGACGGCCGAGGGAGTTCTTCTTGGACACACCCGCGATCGAGAACGGCTGGCACGGAAAGCCTGCCAGCAGCACGTCGTGATCCGGCACGTCGCTCTCATGGACCTTGGTGATGTCCGACGCGAAGACGTGATCGGGACCGTCGTGGAAGTTGGCCTTGTAGGTCTTGACCGCGTAAGGGTCCCACTCGCTCGTGAATACGCACCGGCCTCCCTGCTTCTCGAAGGCCGTACGGATGCCGCCGATGCCAGCGAACAGGTCTATAAACCGGAACTTGCCCTCGCCCGAAGGCGGCTCGCCAAAGGGCAGCAGGCGCTGGCGAATGGCGTCTGCAATGTAAGGCTTGGGCTCGGTCTCACGCAGCTGCCAGCGACGGACCGTCTTCGGATCAACTCCCAGTGCCTGGGCGACCTCCTTGGGGCTGAAGCGCTGGAGGGAGAGGTCGATCAGTTCGTACGCGTTCATGGGTGCTCCGGGAATTCGGGGGACAGTATGTCCAATTTCTTCCCGTGGGAGAAGTGGGGCAATCGGAATTCACCTCGGGGCGGCGTAGGACTGGGCCGGTGCGACCCTTCGGGCTCTTTGCGACGCGAGTGACGGGATCGTTTCAGACTCCCATCGCAGATCCTGCGACCAGAAAATTTTCAAGACCCCCATGGCAAGCGCAGCAGTGCGGCGGTCTGCTCTGCAATGTGAACCCGTTCGCCATGAGTGGCGACCTTTGCATCCGGTTAACGAACAGTCCGATGCCCACGTAACAGCTCGCGACTGGTCGCCTCCATACGCTGCCAATCCATCAGCAAGACCCGCGCGTAGCGCATCTCCATACCTGTCCAGTGCTCCGCATCCAACGCGGAATGCCAACACATCGCCACCCGATCCCCACTCCCTCGCACCAGCCTCCCACCCTCCAACATCACCCCATCAACCGTGTACTCCCACGGGTCACAGCTGATGAACGTCGTCACCCGCCCATCCCCATCCCGCACCACATACCAATCCGGCGCCGTCTCCAGCACATCCCGCCCCACACGCTCCCGATCCACCGCATACGGCGTCAGCCCCCAACGCGTCGGCAGCGCAACACGCCCGGTCAGATCCGGCGCCAGATAATCAGCAGCGCGCCCACTCCCCAAATACCGCAGCTCAATCGACACCTCCCGGTACCCATCCTCCTCCGACCGCAACGGGTAATTCCCCGGCGGCGCAGCCCGCAGCGCCGGCCACATCACCGTCAGCACCACCCCGCCACCCGCAAACGGCCCGATCTGGTTGAAGTACAGATTGGCCGGAAACTGGAAACGATGGGGCCCCACGCTCGCCTCCACCGGCTGCGTCGTATAGGTGCGGCCTTCCACCGTGCGCAGGCGGTGCACGTCCTTGAACAGGTCAGCGACGTAGTCATCCTCGCGGTCTGATGGCGCGCGCACGCAGGCGGTGGCCGTCCCCACGGCCACCAACGCTGCGCAGACCCACCGGTACGCCATTACGCTCCTCATCGCGTGCACCAACCTACCGCTGCCCCTGCACCCGTTCGGTCGCCATCAACGTCAGCGACAACACCGCCTGCAGCAGCCCCTCCATCTGCCGCTCGCCCAGGTGTTCCTGCGGCCCGCCGTTCTGCCGCGTGCACTCGCAGGCCAGGGCGATTTCCGCAACCGATCGCAAGCCGATGAGTGCGCAATCGGCGTCGGCCATCTGCAGGCGGCGGCCGGGGCCGAGGTTGCGCTCGGGCCAGGGCTGCCCATCGGACGCGGCACCCGCGCCGATCCGCTGCAGGGTGGCGACAAACCCGTTGGGATCGGGCGCGTGCTCGTCCTCGTGATCGCCATTGGCCGGATCGTGCGGGATGTTCAAACCGGGGATTTTCGTTGCGCTCATGGCAGTGCTCCGTGCAGGAAAACAGCAGAGCCACCCATAGAGGTGGCGGACGGTGCGTGGCTCGAAAACCGGGCGATAGTCAATCCGGCGGACCCGAAGGTCCCCACGCACCGCCCGCCATGGAACGCGAACGGATTGCCAGCCGGCGCCACACAGAGGTGACGCCGGCTGACAAGCGCAAACACATTGACTTTCGCTCGGGTTTTCGACGCCCGCGCCACCTCGTGTCAGGTGGCCTGCAAAGGTGTACTCGCACGAAAGCGAGATGCCAAGAAACCGCAGCCCTGCAAGGCTGCAAGTGTTGACGCTTACGGCATTGTTGCACGCGCGGCGCAGCGCGAATGCTTTGCGGTGCAATGGTTTCGGGCGGTGTTAAGCAACGGCCCGAACACGCCTGCAAATGCGCGCTTTACGAGGAATTGCAGATCCAAAAGCGACAGCACTTTGAGCGCGCATCCGAAGAAAACAGGCCGAAAGCGTCATGTGCTTGACGGTGCGGCAGCCACCGCAGGCCCAGCGGGGCCTCCCCTGGGCTTCCTGCCAAGGGCAATGGAAGCCTCGACAGAGCGCCGCCAACCTCGGCACATATGCTTCAATCGACTTTCTCATCAGCCAGGGAATGCAGCACGTGACCAAAGCTTATGTACTCAGAATCGCGGCGGCCAGCGACCGTGATCTGCCGGAATGTGTAGGGAATGGATTCGCACTGATTGGGTGGCCTGATGCAACCGGGCTGGCCAGAACAAATGACTGGGAAGCATTTCGGGACATCGTTCATGAGAGCTACTTTCCGTCCGAACCGAATCGTCGGAAAGCGGGTGCTGCTGCGGGCCACCTTTTCAGGTTCATTCACCAGATGGCGATCGATGATCTGCTCGTCGTACCCGCCCCCAACAAGCAGTTCTACGTTGCACGGGTAGCAGGCCAGGCTCTGGAAGTAGGGCAGGGCGATGTTGGTTACAGACGCGACGTTGAGTGGCTCAATGCCGGCCGGCCCATCGAACGTCAGCTCGCGAAGGCAGCGCTGCAGTCGCGGATGAAGGTGTATGGCACAACGGCCGATGCCAGCGATCTTGTAGAAGAGATCCACGATGCGCTCAGCCTGGCAGGAAGCCTTGAGCCAGGGCAGGTGCCTGCCTTCGAGCTGGATGTCCGAAAGGAGATCCTGGCCGGAATACTCAAGCAGCTTCGCAGCGGAAGGATCGACCCCTACAAGTTCGAGAAGTTCGTACAGATCGTCATTGCCAGCATGGGCGCCAGTGCATCCATTACCGCGCGATCATTGGATGAAGGTGATGACATCGTGGCAACGCTTCATCCGCTGGCAGGCATGTTCGAGATGAAGCTTGTTGTTCAAGTGAAGCACTACACCTCGACAGAACGCGAACTGCAGCCCGATGTGGTGGATGAACTGCTTAGGGGCATGGATAAGCACTCTGCCAAACTGGGGGCCGTAGTGACTGCTGGAACCATATCCACCGCCACACAAAAAGAAGCGAGTAAACAGGCGAACTATGAAAACACCATTGTCCTGATTGATGGCGATCAGTTGAGTGAGCTGTACCTGGATTGGTGCCTGGTAAAGGGCGGGGCGGTGGCAAGAAATCTGATCTAGCCACTTCGATTGGCGCGAAGATTCACTAACCGGGCGTTGCACGTTGTGCGGGTGGGTAGGACCGAAACAGATTGGGTGGCCGCCCCAGCGCGGCCCCCACGTAATCCACCTGTGTGCTGCCATCGGCTGTGTCGTTGCCGCTCCAACGCACGCGCGCGCCTTCGGCACTATGGGCTGTGGCGTGAGGGGCTCTCAAGATGGCTCTGCATTCGACCTTCGGCTCACGACATAGAACGTCAGTCCACTCGCGACCCCGCCCCATAAAGGTGTTACGAAAAGGATGCTCATCAGAAATATCGATAGCAGCAACTGCCCTACCAGGGAAGCGTTGAGGGCAGAGAATCTTTCATGCTCAGCGAGCGCGACAACTACTTGCGCCAGGATTCCTGCCAATGTGCCCACAATCAAGCCCTTGCTCGCACAGCTCAACACAGTCTTTCCATGATGAGGCTTCAACAGCAACCCGAAGCAGATAAGCCCTGCGGAGTACAGCCATGAGAATCCGCCCGCAGAATCGAATTGATAGATGTCCCAGATAAATCCTGGAATAGCCACGGACATGAAAATTGAAACAGCCGCGCAGGACAGGGCATAACAAAGTGCGTCTTTCATGATGTCACCTCTTAGGAGGGTAGATCCTAACTTCCACCCCGGGCAGCCTTGGAAGATGTTTGCCTAAGCGAGCCGGGATGAATTCTATTCCGGGAATGTTGAATGGGCCAACTCCATTGATTGCAGAAGGTGTCTGGATGGCACAGAATCTACCGATGGCCCTCCCAACTGCTCCGCGTACGCCGCGTCGCGCGTTTCAGATCGGCATAGCAGCCCAGCAGGTAGTTGGTGGCAAACAGGCTCAGCAGGGCTGGGACGGAACTCCAAACCCGTGAGGAAATTCACAGGATTCTGATTGCCCGCCACCGCGGACCAGCGTAGAACTTACGGCAACGGAAGCATCACACCCACAGCGAGGGAGCGCCATGACGGCCAATGAAGACAACGATGGGCTGTTTGACCTGCAGCTGATCATCGATGCCACGATCTTTTCGCAGAGCGGTCAAGCGGTCAAACGGCCTTTGGTTCTATGATGTCGCCGCAGATGAGAGATGGCAAAGAGCATCCATGTACAGCGTCAGGTAGTTTGCGTTGGCATGATTTAGCCAGGATGCGCGTCGAGTTTTTCCACGGCAGGCGCTTGAGGGCAGGTCCGTCGCAGTAAGCGTAGATCAGAGTTGTGATCAAGAACCCATATAGCGAGCTGGTAGCTTGATCGAGGTGGAAGGAGGGGTAAGCTCTTCTTCCAAAACCCTTGGCTGGATTGATCGGAAAAGAGCATGGAATCGACTTCAGAAAAGGTACCCCGCCGCGGGGAATTCTTCATCCTCGAAGCAGGTACAGTCAGCGGTCCACGCTGTGGCGTCGCCTTCACTAACCTTGACCGTCTCCTTTCACCGCCCCGACTGATTTTGCTGCCTGAAGAGGGAGGGATTCCGCCATTGCGAGAGGTCCCTCGCTTGACGTTTGACCCGAGCGACGGCCCGCCTCCGAAGGATCTGGAGCCGGGATTCAGCGGATACTGGCTGGTTTCGAAGCGGCTCCATGACGTCATGACGTCTATCGATTCCAGTGCCTTCGCCTTTACAGAGGTTGATTACCTGATAGAAGACGGGATCAAGGGCGAGGCGCGCTATCTCTGCACTGTTGTTTCGGTAGTGGACGCGCTTGATGAAGACGCATCTACTCTGCTGATAGATACGTCTGAAGAATTCATCAATGGAAAGTTCTACGACCTGAGTGGGGGTGCCAGCGTCACGTTTGCTCGTGGCAAGCTGGGGGCAGCCCATGTGTTCAGGACTCCCTACACCGGAACTGTGTTCTGCGATCTGGCCTTCCGGGAAGCAGTTGCTGCGGCTGGCATGGCCGTTGACAGCGATGCTGATGGCCTGTGGTTCATTGATGCCTCGGATATCTAGCTGGCGAGAAGCCGAACAGCAGGAAGGAACCCTGACAGATGCCTCGCAATGGACCGATTTTTCAGGATCACCATGCCATTGAACAGCGCACTTTGGAGCGTAGTCCTCTGCTCAAGGCGCTGGCCGATTCAGGGCACTTTGATATTCATGCACCCGAAAACCGAATCTTGCTGCCGGCCGATCCCGCCTTCGCCCAGACACTAGGTGTCACGCCGCACAGCGGCGGCCCGATTGCGGACTATCAGATTGGCCTGCAGCAACGCTTGAGGCGTTTGGAGCAGACCCCTGACGGGGCAAACGCCCTCAACGGGGATCCGTTGGCGTTGCAGCGGATCACCGGCCGGGTTGAGGCGCTGCGGGACAACGTTCGAGTTGGTCTGATCAATGGTGACCTGTACACAAATGCCCCTCACGGTCTCAAGTCCAATGACATTCGGCCACAGGTTCAGAGCTTCTTCTTCAATGAGGCGGCATACGGCCAGATTCATGCACCGCAACTTCAGCAGCTGAAGGGCTTTACACCGCTCGACAATGGTTGGGCTGCTGTCACGCACCAAGAGCAGCGTGTCGTCACCACCGTTCAGCACGCTCAGACTATTTCCAACCCGCTAACGCGTGGAGGAGACGGTGAGCTGCAGAGGCAGGGCCTCTCTCAGGCGATCTCGAACGCCTATCAGAGCGGACGTCTGACCATGACGCCGCGCGGTATCGCGATTGTGGAAAATTCTCTGGGGGTCGAAGCAGCAAAGCCACTGCGTGTCCCGCGAGCCCAAGGCTTCGCAACCATGGACCTCCTCATAGGCGAAGCCTCCGCCAGCCAACTGGTCCGTTCCGGTGGCCTGCTCGCCTCCGGCGCAGATGCCATCCTCACCACGCGCCGCATCTCCGAGCACCTGCAGCAGGGCAACGGCACGGCCGCACAATCCGAATTCAACCACGCACTGGCACGCAGTGGCGGTGGCTGGCTTGGCGGCATGGCCACCGCGTCGGTCATCGGTACGTCCAGCTTCGTGCCAGCGGCAGTGGTCGCCGCCGATGCGTTGTTCATGAGCAAGGCCTTCGACAAGGGGGCCGACCTGCTCGACAACCGCGCGGTGTATCACCAGGAAGCTGCCGGCGCGCAGTGGAAATTCAATGGGCTCAACTGGCAGCGCCAGGCAAAGATGCAGGATTCGTCTGCTGGCGTGGGGGAGACTACCGAACACAGTGTCGGCGCCAACTATGAAACGGCACGCGAGCTGGGCGCCAAGGCGAGCGTCAAAGCGGTGGAGCTTGCACTGAAGGATGCGCCCGCACCGCAGAATCCGTTCAGCCTGCCTGCGGCTGCGCATGAAAGCAGTGGGTTTGGCAACCCGAACTGGCAGCGTGACCCGCAGACCGAACAGTGGACCCGGCAGGTCAAGACGGGGGTGACCGGAGCGAACGACCGCGGTCTCTATGAAACGCAGATCGCCACGCCAGAGCGCGCTGTGGAACTGAACCAGCAGGCCGTGCAGCGCATTGCGGACAACATCGCCCATGGCAAGGCGGCGATTGCAGCGAGCTACCTGGAAAACCGCGCCGCGACCCGCGCGAGCGATTTCGTGCCGGTGGTGCCCGATGCGGTGGAAGCGGCGCGTGCCCGGCCGGATGCCATTCTTGGTTCGGACAACGTGCGCTACCAGCGCGACGGTGCCGGAAACTGGTCGCACGAGGGCCGGGCGGCACAGGGCAACATGGCCTTGGAGCTGGAGGCGACGCGTACGATCCAGCAGCCATCGATTGATGTGCTCGACCAGGCCATTGCTGCGCTGGAGGCGCGCCCGGCGCCTACCCATGCAGAAATGAACCAGAACGAGGTGCGCCACACCTACGCGGCTGCGGGCATCACGCCTTCGCCGCAATGGATGGAGGCCATCGAGCTGGCCACGGCGCGTACGCGCGCGCAGCACGGCATCACTGGTCCGACGATGCAGCAGCTTGCACCGCCGACCGAAGGCAACGCGGGCGAGTCGCGCGCTATTACCCACTACCAGGTGGATGCCGATGGTGTTGCCCGCCCGGTGGCGACGACAACCACCGAGGAACTGCGGGCGGCGTGGCAGGAGGTGCGTGCGCTCGCTGCGGGGACGGCCCTGCAGCCCGGTGCTCAGCGGGCTGATCCTCTGCAGCCTGGGGGTGCCGACTACGCACTCCATCAACAGATACGCGCGGGTGTTGCTGCGCTGGACGCGCAGCATGGGCGGGCGGCGGATGCGGTGAGCGACAGAATGACCGCCAGCCTGCTGGTGCTGGCGAAGGAGAACGACCTGTCCCGCGTGGACCAGGTGGTGCTGAGCGCCGCTACCGGCCATCAGCCGGCCGGACACACGGTGTTTCTGATAAAGGGCGATCTGAGTAGTCCTCCGTTCACCCTGGCCACCATGACCACCGACCGCGCCGTGGCGACGCCGGTGGAGGTGTCGATGCAGCGCTACCAGCAGATGAACCAGGAGGCGCAGCAGCAGAGTGCTGCGCGGCAGGTGGAACAGCAGGCGCAGGACGGACGGGTGCAGGGGATGGGCAGGGAATAGCCCCATGGCGCCGGGCAGAACGCAGCGTGGCCACTGGCGATGATGTGGCGAAGCGCTTCACCCCCCGGAAGGCGCCCCCGCATCATGGTCCGCCGGCAGCGCAATCGGCGTTGCCGCGCAGATGCTGCGTAGGGCCTGCTTCAAGCCTTCTTCCATGGTGGGGTGGTAGAACGGCAGCTCCAACAGCCGGCTCGCGGTGCAGCCGGTTTCCACCGCCCAGGCCAGCAGGTGCGCCAGGTGCTCGCCTGCGGGCACCACCAGGTCGGCGCCAATCAGCGTTCCCTCGGGGGCTGCTGCGTACAAGGTCAGGGTGCCTTCATTGACACCTTCCACGCGTGCGCGGCCCTGGTCGTCAAAATCGGCGGTGCCCGTCACCGCCGCCTCATCTTCAGACTGGCCGATGCTGGCAACCGGTGGGTCGGTGAAGGTGATGCTGAGTGGTACGTGGCGCTTCACCGTGATTTCCGCAGGCAGGGCGGTCGCATTGCGCCCGGCAATGGCGCCATCGCTGGAAGCTTCGTGCAGCAGGGGCAGATCGGCGGCGGCGTCGCCGGCCAGAAATATGGCGCTGTCGCCGCAGCGCATGGTCTGGCGGTCGTGGCAGGGTACGCCGTGCTTGTCCAGCTTCAGCTTTGCCTTGCCCAGCCCCAGCCCCAGCCCTTCCAGATTGGGTGGCCGCCCCAGCGCGGCCACCACGTAATCCACCTGTGCGCTGCCATCGGCGCCCTGCTTACTGCTCCAGCGCACGCGCACGCCGTCGGCATTCCGTTCGGGGTGTACGTCCACGCCCAGATGAACCTTCATGTCGCGCTTCAGCATGGCCAACAGGGCGCGGTGCACACGCGGGCACCGGATCTTGGCCAGCGTTGTTTCCTTGCCCAGCAGGGTGACCTGCACGCCCAGCCGGGCCAGGGCCTGGGCAAATTCCAGCCCCAGCGAACCGGTGCCCACCACGGCCACGCGCGTGGGAAGCTGCTTGAGTTCAAACAGGCTTTCGTTGGTCAGCACCCGGTCGCCCAGTGCTTTGAACGGTGGCGGCAGGGCAGGCGATGAACCGGTGGCAATGACGATGGCGCGTGCTTCGATGCGTGGGCCGTCATCCAGTTCCAGCGTGGTCGGCCCGGCAAACCGCGCGCGGCCTGTCACGCGCGTGGCCGGGTCGAGTGCTTTGATCTGCTGGCGGGTGAGGGCGGCAAACCGGTCGCGTTCATCGCGCACGCGCTGCATCACCGCTGCGCCATCCACCTGCAGGCCATCCACCCGGATGCCGAACAGATCTGAGCGGCGTATGCGCTCGGCCTGCTTCGCAGCGGCGATCAACAGCTTGGATGGCATGCAGCCGACATTGGCACACGTGGTGCCGTTGAAGTGCGGGTCGATGAGCAGAGTGGAGGCGCCGTTGCGGCGTGCAGCTCGCTCTGCCGCCAGGCCCGCCGTGCCGGCACCGATGACGGCTACATCGCAGTGCAGGGGCGTACTCATGGGGCCGCCGGCAGCGTGATCGACTTGATGTTGACGAATTCCTTCAGGCCCTCGGGGCCGTGCTCACGCCCGTAGCCGGAAGCCTTCACGCCGCCGAAGGGCAGGGTGGGGCCGGCCACGTTGAAGCCGTTGATGCACACCATGCCGGTGTCGAAGTAGGTGGTGGCCAGTTCACGGGCGCGCTTCACATCGCGGCTGAAGATGCCGCCACCCAGGCCGTAGCGGCTGTCGTTGGCGATGCGCATGGCGTCATCATCGTCCTTGGCTTTGATGATGGCTGCGGCGGGGCCGAACAGCTCGTCTTCGTAGGCGACCTGGCCCGGCGCAACATCGGCCAGCACCGTGGCCGGGTAGAACCAGCCGGTCTTGTCCGGCACTTCGCCACCCACCACCAACCGCGCGCCCTGGGCAACGCTCTTGCTGACCTGGTCGTGCAGGGTGTCACGCTGTGCCTTGGATACCATCGGGCCCAGCTGGGTGCTTGAATCGTTGGGGTCGCCCATGCGGATCTGCGCGAACTGCTTGGCGTAGGCGTCCACGAAGGCGTCGTAGTTCTTTTCGGTCACGATGAAGCGCTTGGCGTTGACGCAGGTCTGGCCATTGTTGAACAGGCGGCCCTTCACGCAGGTCTTGACCGCAAGGTCCAGGTCGGCATCGTCCAGCACCAGATAGGCATCGTTGGAGCCGAGTTCGAGCATGGTCTTCTTCAGCGCCTTGCCGGCTTTCTCGGCGACGGTGCGCCCGGCCTTTTCGCTGCCGGTGAGGGTGACCGCGCGCACCAGGTCGTGATCGATGATGGCATCGGACTGGTCATGGCTGATGAGCAGCACGCCAAACAGGCCCTTGGGCAGCCCGGCGTCCTCGTACAGGTCGCGCAGGAACAGGCCACTGCCGGTGCAGCTTTCGGCATGCTTGAGCAGCACGCCGTTGCCGGCCATGAGGCTGGCAATGGAATAACGCACGGCCTGGTAGGCCGGGAAGTTCCACGGCTGGATGCCGTACACCACGCCGATGGGCTGGTGGGTGACGATGCCGGTGCCACTGGCGGAGGGGCGCTCTTCGTCGGCCAGTACCTTCGGGCCCTGCTCGGCGGTGTACTTGCAGATGGCCACGCACAGATCCACTTCGCTGCGGCTGTCAGCGATCAGCTTGCCCACTTCGTTGGTCATCAGCTGCGCAAAGGCTTCCTTCTTTTCTTCCAGCTTTCGCGCAATGGCGGCCACCACCGCGGCGCGTTCTTCCAGGCTGCGCAGGCGCCACTGCAGGAAGGCTTCATGGCTGGCCTTCACGGTAGCTGCTGCCTGGGCGTCGGACATGTAGGCATAGGAGTCCAGCACCTGTTCGGTAAGCGGGTTGATGGTCGTGAGCGATTGCTGGGTCATGGTCAGGTACACCTTGTTCTGGGGAGGGGAGAGTGTGGGAAGCGGCGCGTCAGCCGTAGCGGCGGCGATGGCGGTGCAGCGCGCCCTGCAGGCTGTTGAGGGCCTTGAGCATTTCGTCGCGCCAGCCGTTGGTGGGCAGCTCGCGCACGGCCGAGTGAGCGGCGCAGACAAACGGGGTGCCCGCCCAGCGCTCGGCCAATGCGCGTGCCCAGCGGTCAAACGCATCGGCGGCACCGGCGCGCGGCTGCAGCGCACGCGGCAGCGTGGGGTGGAACTTCAAGCGCGATTGCGGCAGCCATTTGCCCAGTGCCCCGGGTGCGGCCAACACGTTGAGGGTGTCATCGACATGGACGATGCCGCTGCGGCGGTGGCGGACCAGCACCGAGCTGGCGTGCACGCTTTCATTGTGTGGCACCAGATCGAGGCCGGCGGGAAGCGAGAAATCCAGGTCATCGGCAAAGTCGGCCTGGGTGGCTTCGTCTTCGATGACGTGCGGGTCCCACGGCAGGTGCGGCGCGCGCTGCTGGTGACGGCGGGTGCCGATGAGGCGTGCAGCGGGCAGCAGCTGGTGCAGGGGCTCGCAGTGCAGGGTATGGAACGGGTGCACGTTGATGATGGCATCCACCAGCGTGCCCCCGGCGGTAAGGCCCAACAGGGCCTGGCGCTGGGTCTCGCTGGGGGTGTAGCTGTCCAGCACGAGAAAGCGGCCATTGCTGCGGCGTACGACTGACAGCTGCGTACCCAGGTTGAGCAGGCCGGCCACCTTGAAGGTGCCGCGCAGGTTCCAGAAATCGTGGGCGAGTTGCTGCATCAGGATCAGATGGCGCGGCCATGGCGGCCGCCGCTGGCGTCTGGGTGGGGGCTTTCGATCCTGCGCAGAGCGCGATTCCAACGGTGTGAACGCCGGTGATGGGGATGTCAGCGGCGGTACGGGCAGCCGCCACGCACCTGTGGGCGGACGGCACGGCCCCCACCTGCTACCATGCCCCCGCTACCCAGCCAGCCCACCCCGCGCAGACAGATGCAGGGCGGGCCGTCGCAGTACGGCCCAGCGAGCCAGGACACCCTCCCGTGCCCTTTCAAGGATGCTCGCATGACCCGTCTTTCCCTTTTCCGTTCGGCCGCCCTGGCCGTTGCCATCTCGCTCAGCGTCGGTGCCCCGGCGGCGTTTGCCGATAACGCGACCGCGGCAACCGCCGCCAGCACGGCCGTGCAGTGCCAGGCCATCGCGCAGGGCCTGTACGAGCTGGCCTACAGCCCCACCCAGAACGCCGTGTTCGTGGCCTCGTCCGGTGGCTTCGGTGACAACGCCGGCCCGTCCCAGGTGCTGCGCCTGAACCCGACCACCCTGGCGGTGGAAACCCGCATCCCGCTGGAGCGCAAGGGCTTCGGCGTGGTGCTGGACGATGCCCACAACCGCCTGTACGTGGGCAACACCGTGGACACCTCGGTGACCGTGGTCGACACCGCGCAGAACAAGGCCATCGGCACCGTGCAGCTGATGGAAAAGAAAGTGGGCAAGGACGGCAAGGCTGCCTACACCCATGACCTGCGCGAGCTGGTGGTCGACAGCGCCGCCAACCGCCTGTACGTCACCGGTCATTCCGGCGAAGGCAGCGTGCTGTTCGTGGTGGACACCACCACGCTGAAGCTGATCGACACCATTCCGGGCCTGGGCAAGGCCAAGGCGCCGGGCCTGGCGCTGGATGCGGCCAACAAGCGCGTCTACACCAGCAACCTGCTGGCCGACCTGGTGGTGGTGGGCACCGATGCGAAGAAGGTGGTGGCCCAGCACAAGATCGCCGCCGAGCAGCCGATGAACATCGCGCTGGACCCGGACGGCAAGCGCCTGTTCGTGACCGACCAGGGTTCGGAGATGATCCGCAACTACATGACCAAGAGCAGCGAGGGCTTCACCAGCAAGCACCCGGGCCAGCGCGTGCTGGTGCTCGACCGCAGCACCGGCAAGGAACTGGCGAGCATCCCCACCGATGCCGGCCCGCTGGGCATCCTGCTGGATGCACCGCGCAAGCGCCTGTATGTGACCAACCGCGAAGCCGGCACCGTGACCGCCTATGACAGCGCCAGCTACAAGAAGGTGGCCAGCTATGCGGTGCCGACGCACCCGAACAGCCTGGCACTGGATGCGAAGAACAACGTGTTGTTCGTGAGCATCAAGAACGGCGAAAAGGATGCCAAGGGCGCCGAAGAGAGCGTGGCCCGCATCCAGCTGTAAAGCGATGACGCTTTTGGCTTGGTAGCGCCGAGCCATGCTCGGCGGCGTTCCGCGCGAAAAGGCAGGGCACAGGCCCTGCCTTTTTCTTTGCCCGGTTGCAGTGACCCCAACCGACCGCTACGTTTGAAGCCCGTTGGGAGCCCAAGGGTCATCACAATGTGGGGTAATCACCGCTGGCTGCGCACCGGCCTGTTCATCATGCTGCTCGGTGGCCTGGGGGCCTGCAGCGAGCGTCTTCCGGATGCGCCGGAGCCGCTGGATATGGTCAAACCCATCGACATTGCCGCATCCGCCCAAACGGTACGGTTCGAATTCGAGACGAGTGTCCGCAACTTCCATCCGGGGCGAACCTATGCGCTGGAGCTTGAGGTGCAGCGACATGGATCGCAATCTGCAAGTGAGCCGGACATGGACGGTGTTCATATTCCCTTCGAAGTGTCCCTCCAGCGCTGGGTGGCAGGTGCTTGGCAGGACGTGGCGACTTCTGACCGATACCAGGCCATGGCACGGAGCAATGGGGCGACGCTTCCCGAATGGCATTCATCGGCCGACTGGCGCTACGCGTCGCAGATATCGATGAATGCCACGCGATACAGATTCGGCATAGTCACGCTTCCGTTGGAAACGGACGCTCGCTACCGTCTGGATGTGGGTACGGTACAACCGGAGCCGGTGCTGCAGCATTACCCCACGCAGCTGCGGATACACGCTGATCCTCTCTCTGGGAAGTAGTTTTCCCACAGCTGGAAGGAATTGAAGGAGAGTTCTTATGGATAAGCCGCGCTACACCGTAGCAATTGTCATTGCTGCACCTGGTACGCCGTTGGTGGACGAAAAAGGTGTGCAGAAAGTTGCAAATGGGTCCCGCAGACCTCCGCGCCCGGGCACATGTTCTACGTGCTCCATGGGCCAGGCAACACTACGCGGAGTTTTGGATTCGCGCCTTCCGAGCATGGCAGCATGAATGGACCGGGGGAGGTCATGAAGACCGATGCGAGCGAATACAAGGACCCTCGCTATAGCCGCACGCTCGAGATCAGTGAGGAGCAGTACAGGAAGCTTGAGGCGTTCGGCTCACACCCGGAAAAATTCGGCTTTGATCTGCAATACAAGGACGTCCGCAACAACTGCGTGGACTTCACCTGGGAAGCCCTGAACCACGCGGGCATCGAGCGGAAAAAGAGCATCGACCTGAACATGCTGGGAGGGGGCATTGGTCAACTGCTTCCCGATGCCCGCATTCCCTTGGGGGGAAAGGGCCAGGGCAAAGATGGCTACCGACCGCTGCGCAACATCCATGGCGTGGACAGCATCGAACCGCCATTCCCGGGCAGCGAGCTCAATCGCAAGAAAACCAACCCGATGCCCGAGCAAAGTCTTCAGCAACGCATTCTGAGTGACGCAGAAGGCATGTACGAGCGCAACGGTGAATATCGGGCCAGCCACAGCAACGACCCACTTCTCTCGCAGATCAACCACGGCGTGGCGCAACTCAATGCGGAACGTTTCCGTAACTTCGATGGCGCTACCACCGAGGAGCTGGGGGCGGCGTGGCAGGAGGTGCGTGCGCTCGCTGCGGGGACGGCGCAGCAGCCCGGTGCTCTACGGGCTGATCCTCTGCAGCCTGGGGGTGCCGACTACGCACTCCATCAACAGATACGCGCGGGCGTTGCTGCGCTGGACGCGCAGCATGGGCGGGCGCCGGATGCGGTGAGCGACAGAATGACCGCCAGCCTGCTGGTGCTGGCGAAGGAGAACGACCCGTCCCGGGTGGACCAGGTGGTGTTGAGCGCCGCCACCGGCCATCAGCCGGCCGGGCATACGGTGTTTCTGGTGAAGGGCGATTTGAGCAGTCCACCGTTCGCCTTGGCCACCATGACGACTGACCGCGCCGTGGCGACGCCGGTGGAGGTGTCGATGCAGCGCTACCAGCAGATGAACCAGGAGGCACAGCAGCAGACTGCCGCCCGCCAGGTGGAACAGCAGGCGCAGGACGGACGGGTGCAGGGGATGGGCATCGGATAGCCCTATAGCGCCGGGCAGAACATAGCGTGGGCATTGCCGTTGATCAGGCGGGCTGCGGCCGGTCGCGTGTACGCGGTGTCACGGCCGCCGCTGATTCCCTCACGGCGGCTATCGGTGGGCCTGCGCAGGATAGGTGGTTCCTTCCCAACGGGAGCTGCCATGACTGCCCCTTCCATCCGTCTGCACGTTGAAGACACCGGCGGTACCGGTCGTCCGGTCATCCTCATCCACGGCTGGCCGCTATCGGCCGAGGCGTGGAAAGCGCAGGTACCGATCCTGCGCGATGCCGGCTACCGCGTCATCAGCTACGACCGACGCGGGTTCGGGCGTTCGGAAAAGCCTGCTTCCGGCTATGACTACGACACGCTGGCCGCCGATCTGGCCGCAGTGATCGAAGCGCGCGATCTGAAAGACGTCACCCTGGTCGGTTTCTCGATGGGTGGCGGCGAGGTGGCGCGCTACGTGGCCAACCATGGTGAGGGGCGCCTGCACAGCGTGGTGTTCGCCGCCGCCGTGCCACCCTACCTGCTGCAAAGCCTGGATAACCCCGAAGGCCCGCTCACCCAGGACAAGGCCGATGAGATGCGCGCTGGCCTGGAGAGGGACCGCGAGGCGTTCTTCGATGGCTTCACCCGCGATTTCTTCAGTGCCAACGGCAAGCTGATGGTGACCGAGGACCAGCGGCAGGCGGCCATTGCGCTTTGCCACCAGTCTGACCAGACCGCCGCGCTGGGCTGCATGAAGGCCTTTGCCACCACCGATTTCCGCAATGACCTGAAGAAGATCAGCGTGCCGACCCTGGTGCTGCACGGCGATGGTGATGCCATCGTGCCGTTCGAGGGCTCGGGCGAGCGCACCCATCGCGCGGTGGCCGGCAGCGAGGTGGTGATGCTGAAAGGTGCGCCGCACGGCTGCAACACCAGCCACGCTGATGACTTCAATCTGGCGCTGCTGAATTTCCTGAAGCAGTAACCCCCCGCACAGGCATACTGCCGCCATGGCTACCGTACGCACGCCCCCGTGGAAGAAGCCCAACCCGAAGGGGCAGAAGACGCAGCCGCTGTCGGATGCGCAGAAGGCGGCTGCACGGCAGCGCGCCGAAGAAAACGGGCGCCGTTACCCGAACCTGGTGGACAACATGTGGGCGGCGAAGCTGCCGCGCGGCTGAGGCGCTACTCGGCCGCGTGCGGTGCCCATGCCCGCCAGCCCGCTTCGCGCCAGGGCGCGATGCGGGTCTGGGTAATGACAGTGGCTTCGGTTGCGCGGGCATCGAGGCCCTGCAGGGCCGCACGCAGGCGTGCGCCATCGACCGGCTGCGCGGTGGCGATCTGCAGGTGGTTGCCGTACCGGCGCACATGGACTGGCATGACCGCGTGTGTTTCCCGCGGCGTCGCGGTGCGGCCCACCCGATAGCGCAGGCTGATGGGCCGCGCGGTCTGTACCAGCACCGGGCTCCACTGCTGCAGCAGCGCATCGTGACGGCCTGCGGGCAGGGTGACCTCGATGACGGTTGCCGGGTAGCCGATCACGCTTTCCACCATCTGCTGGAACCGGGCGCCTTCGGGCATCAGCACGACGCTTGCCACCAGGGTGGCCACGATGGCGGCCGTTGTTGCCCACAGCCAGCTGCGTGGCGCGTGCGGTGATACCTGCAGGTGGGTCAGGTTCGGCCTGCGCCGGCGCAGCCGGCGGTAGCGGTGCTGCGCGGCGGCCCTGTCCAGCAGGCTGTGTGCGGGCAGTGGAATCTTCAGCGCGGGCTGCGCAGCCAGGCGCGCATTGATCCAGCGCGCGGCGAGCCACGCTACCAGCGCAGCCAGCAGCAACGGCAGTGCCAACCGAACGAACAGATACAGCCCCAGCATCGGCATCCCTCCTGTGCAGGACGCACATGATGGCCGACTTCGGTGCCGATGTCGCATCTGCCTGCCGACAGCCTGCGGCCGCGCGGCTAGCATGCAAGGCCTCTGCCGGGAAGGAATGCATGACGCTCAGGACCGCCCGCCTCAGGCGCTTTTTTGGCGCTGGTTTGATGCTGCTGTTGCTGCACGGCCTGGCCCTGGCATCGGTGGCGCTGGCGGTGGGCTACTTTCACCATCGCGTCCATCTGCTGCTTGAACCGATCGAGCTGCCCTTGTTGCTTGCGTGTGGCGGGGGCGATCCGGTGGCACGCATGCAGGTGGCCGAGCACCTGCTGGCCCGGGCCGGTGCGCTGGATGACTGGCAACCGGTGTGCTGGGTGGTGGTGATGGCGTTGATGTCATCGTTGCTGGGGACGCTGGCCGTCAGCGTGCACTGGCTGTACCAGGGGCGTGGCCGGCAATCGCGCAGCGTAGGGGGGCTGCTGGGTCTGCAGCTGCTGGCCACGGCGTTGGCGGTAAAGCTGCTGCGCCTGTATGAGCAGGTCTGGGCTGGCCTGGTGGACGGCTTGCCGATGGTATGCATGGCCGAACCGATGCCGGGCGACGTAGCGGCGGCACTGCCGGCGCAGCGCAGCCTGCCGCAGATTCTGGTGGACGCGGGCCTGCCGATACCGCAGGCGGCTGACGCGCTGGCCATCGTGCTGTGTGGTGTGCTGTTGGCCGCTACGGTGGTCGGCGTGTGGCTGTGGCGCTCGCTGCCGTTGCACGCGCCAGAGTAGATGCGCCCTGGCGGCGCAGGTAGAGTGCTCGCTCCTGCCGGAACAAGGATCTGCCGATGCGTTCGTTGCTGCGTGCCGTGCCGCTGTTGCTGCTTTCGCTGGTGGCGCAGGCCGGTGAAGTGGACCGCCGTATTGCGGTGACCATCGATGACCTGCCCTGGGCACGGCTGGATGAGATCGTGCCTGCTGACCTGCAGGCGCGCCATGAGGCGCTGATGGCGCAGCTGCAGCAGGCCGGCGTGCCGGTGGTGGGTTTCGTCAACGGCAACAAGCTGGAAGTGGCGGGCGTGGTGCAGCCGGCGCGCGTGCAGATGCTGCGCGACTGGCGCGATGCCGGCTATGAGCTGGGCAATCACACCTGGTCGCATATGGATCTGAATGCCAAGGGCGTGGCCGCCTTCCAGCAGGATTTCCTGCGCGGCGAGGAGGTGCTGAAGCCGCTGCTGGCCGAGCGCGGCCAGGTGCCGCAGTGGATGCGCCACCCGTACCTGCGCGCCGGCCGCACGCCGCAGGACCGCGCGGTGATGGACGCGTTCTTCGCCGAGCACGGGTATCGCATCGCGCCGGTGACCGTCGACAACGGCGAGTGGGTGTGGGCGTTCGCCTATGCCAACGTGATGAACGAGCAGGCCGATTCACCCGAGCGTGAGGCGACGCTGGCGCGGCTGCGGAAAGGCTATGTGCCGTACATGCTGAACAAGCTGGATTACTACGAGCAGCAATCGCAGGCGCTGCTGGGCTACGCATTGCCGCAGGTGTGGCTGATGCATGCCAACGAGCTGAACGCAGCGACCTTCGCCGAGCTGGTAGCCGCCACCAGGCGACGTGGCTATCGCTTCGTTTCGCTGGAAGAAGCGGTGCGTGACCCGGCGTATGCGCGCGGTACCGAGGGCTATGACGGACGCTACGGCCCCAGCTGGCTGCACCGCTGGGCGATGGCCGAGAAGAAGCCGAAGGACTACTACGGCAACGAGCCGGTGGTGCCGCAGTGGGTGAAGACGCTGGCCAAGGTGGATTACGAATAGGGGCCAGCGAATAGAGGCCAGCGCGTGGGCGTCAGCGCTTGATGGCCAGCACGCCATCCAGCGCCAGCTCGGCCTTGAAGCCGGCCTTTTCCAGGCGCTTGGCCACTTCGCGCGGCACGTGGCGGCCGCTGGTCAGCTTGTTCGGTGCACCGGTGTAGTGGAACAGGCGGCCGCCCTTGCGGATGACGCGGGCCAGATGATCGTAGAACGCCTGCGAATACAGTTCGCCGGCAATACCGAAGCGCGGCGGGTCGTGCAGGATGGCATCGACGCTGTTGCTGGCCACCTGTTCGATCTGCTGCGAGACATCGCCCTGGCCGAAGTGCAGGCGGCCACCGGCGGCGGCCGAGTCCGGATCGGGCGACCACGGGTTGAGCGTGCGCAGCCACATCACATCGGGATTCTTTTCGAACGAACGGATCTGGCCGACACCGGCTTCCAGCGCGCAGGCGGCGAAGTAGCCGAGGCCGCCGCAGGTATCGAGGATGGACCTGCCGGCCGGTGCGACCAGTTCGACCTTGCGGCGCGCGTCCTCGAAGGGCGACAGCTTGGAGGTTGGCAGCATCTTGATGCCATCGATCTCGAAGGTGGGCGCGCCCCATTCGGTGGGCACCAGCTTGATGAGCGAGCCGCTGAAGCGGGAGATCGGAGCGAAGTCCTCGCCGTCCCAGTAGTACAGCGTGCGGTCCTTCAGCTTGCCCGGCCAGGGGTAGTGCTGGCTGCGGAAGCGGAAGCCCTCGGCGTCCAGAGTGACCGCTTCCTCGCTGCGGCCCAGGTCGAGCGAGCCCTGCCAGTCGGCAGCGCCCTTGTCGTGCGCGCGGCGCAGGGCGTCGGCGCTGTCGCGGGTGAGCAGGGGGCCGGTGTAATGGGGCACGGCGGGTACCGGGGCTGGGCGGGGGAGGGCATGGTACCCGACCGGTGGTGAGGGCTGCAGGGGGCTGTTTCAGGGCGAGCTGCTGCAGTGGAAGCCATGGGTGGCGCCTTCGCCGCTGAGAATGCCGATGCCCGGGGAGGGCACCATGCCGTCCACGGCGCAGGCCCGGCGATGCACAGCCTGCGTGGCCGGTGGCTGTTCCGCGTAGTCATAGAGCAGGCTGCCGTCGTCCCGCAGCTGCCAGTGCACGGTTACCCGGGTGCGTTGGCCATCCCCGGTTTCCCAGTCGATGGTGCGCAGCACCAGCGTGCGACCCTCTTCGGTCTGGCGGATCTCATCGCTGGCACCGGTGGTGGCGCCAGAGGCTACGGTGAGCAGCAGGGAAAGCAGCATGGCGTTGTCCTCAAAACGAACAACGTCAACCGCTTGAGCGCGAAATGCCATGAGAAAAGTTGCAGATCACTCGCACTTCACCGCATACACCGGCCCCGCGCCGATCAGCAGCAGGGCCATGTAGTCGCTGTCGCCGGCCTTGGCCTTCAGCGAAGCGCCCGCCTTGGTGTGAAACAGGCCGAAGCCACCGGCGCTGCGGATGAGGGCGCTGTCGATCTGCTCGGCATCGTCGCGGAAGTAGCGGGTGATGTCGCTGCGGCTGGCCTGGGTAAGTGCAGTGGGCTCGCGCTGCCAACGGCCGTCGCGTTCGAAAGCGACGAAGTACTGGCCGCCTTCCTTGTCGATGCGGAACTCGGCGGGCTTGCGCGCGCCGGTGGCGAAGCAGCCCTGCAGGGGATCGGAGGAGAACGGCAGCTGGGGGCCGCCGGAACAGCCGCCCAGCAGCAGGAGGACACCGGGCAACAGCAGGCGCAGCGCGTGCATGGGATGTCCCGATGGGGCAGGTGCGGCTAGTGTAGGGCGCAGGCGGGCGTGGCCCGTGCAGAAATTCGGCAAAGACCGGGGAGTCGGGATGGCGCAGGGCAAAGCACCGTGGTGCGGGCTGGCAAGCTGGCTGGGGCTGCTGGCCGGGTGGGGCACGGGCTGGTTGGCGGCGCTGGCGTTCGGTGGCGGCGCTCCGGCGGCCGGGATGAGCGTGGGCGTGCTGGCCTCGGCGGTGGTGGGGCTGGGCCTGGCGGTGGCGGCGCGGGCGCGCGATGAGCGCTACGCGTGGCTGGGCATCTGTGGCGCGGTGCTGAGTGCGCTGCCGCTGAAGCTGTACCTGCTGCGGATGCTGCTGAAGCTGTAGGCGCCCGCTTCTGTAGAGCCGAGCCCATGCCCGGCTGCCTCTGCTTCTGTAGAGTCGAGCCATGCTCGACTGCTTTGGCTCTACGGAAAATCAGGAGCAGTCGAGCATGGCTCGACGCTACAAAAGCCGGAGCAGCCGCCTCACGCCGTGCGATGGATCTCCAGCGTGACGTGCACCAGTTCCTCGTGCACGGCCAGGGCCTGGCGCAGCTGGTCGGCATCCAGCGCAGCATCGCTGGTGACCACGCTGGCGGCTACCGCGTACTTGCCGCGGCCGACCTGCCATACGTGCAGATCGGCCAGGCGCGCCGGCCATGGGCCCTGTTCGATCACTTCGCGAACCTCGGCCACTACCGGCGCATCCATCTGCGCATCCAGCAGCACGCGGCCGCTGTCGCGCAGCAGGCCAACCGCCCATACCGTCACCAGCACGGCACCGACCAGGCCCATCACCGGGTCCAGCCAGGCGGCGCCCCACAGCTTGCCGCCCAGCAGGGCGACGATGGCCAGCACCGAGGTGGCAGCGTCGGCCAGCACGTGCATGTAGGCCGAGCGCAGGTTGAGGTCGTGGCCATGGGAATGATCGTGGTCGTGGTGGTCATGGTCATGGCCATGCGCGTGTGCATGACCATGAGAGTGGTGGGCGTGGCCCGGGCTGTCGTGCAGCCACCAGGCGCACAGCAGGTTCACGCCCAGGCCGACCACGGCGATGAGGATGGCTTCGTCGTAGTGGATGGGCGCAGGCACCCACAGCCGCTGCAGCGACTGCACGGCCATCAGCGCGGCCACGCCAAGCAGGGCGATGGCACTGGTGTAGCCGGCCAGGATCTCGATTTTCCAGGTGCCGAAGGCAAAGCGAGGATCGTGCGCATAGCGCCGGGCGCAGCGATAGGCGAATACCGAAAGGCCGAGCGCCAGGGCGTGCGAGCTCATGTGCCAGCCATCGGCCAGCACCGCCATGGAGTTGAACCACCAGCCACCGAAGATCTCGATGAACATCATGCTGACGGTGAGCCACATGGCGCGGCGGGTATTGCGTTCGGCCAGCGGATTGCCATCGTCGAAACGGTGGTCGTGGCGGCGGGAGGCGGCGAGGGCGTCCAGGTGCATGGGGGCATTCATGAGTGGAATGATACCCCCATAGGGTATACGATATGGCCATGGCACACGTGCACAAGAACCGGAAACAGCTGCTGACCCGGGTACGCCGCATCGGCGGCCAGGTGGCGGCATTGGAACAGGCACTGGACCGCCCCGAGGGCGCGGCGGGCGATTGCGCGGACGTGCTGGTGCAGGTGGCGGCCGTGCGCGGCGCCGCCCACAGCCTGCTGATGGAGCTGCTGCACGAGCACCTGCAGGAACACGTGGTGGCGGCCGAGGACCCGCAGCAGCGGGCCGCCGAGGCCGAAGTGCTGGTGGAGCTGCTGCGCCGTTACGGCAAATAGCGCGGGCAGCCGAGCATGGGCTCGGCTCTGCAGTCGGCAACTCCGACGCTGCGGCGCGTCCAAACAATGTTATATAGTAACATTTCCATCCGCAGCCTCTCGCCCCGCATGAACCCTGTTTCCCGTGCCGACCGCCGCCTGCCGGTCACTGTGCTGTCCGGCTTCCTCGGGGCCGGTAAGACCACCCTGCTCAACCAGATCCTGCGCAACCGCGACGGCCTGCGCGTGGCGGTCATCGTCAATGACATGAGCGAGGTCAACATCGATGCGCAGCTGCTGCGCGACGGTGGTGCCGAGTTGCGCCGCACCGAGGAAACGCTGGTCGAGTTCAGCAACGGCTGCATCTGCTGCACCCTGCGCGAGGACCTGCTGCAGGAGGTGCGCCGGCTGGCCGACGCCGGGCGCTATGACTACCTGCTGATCGAATCGACCGGTATCGGTGAACCCATGCCGGTGGCAGCGACCTTCGCGGTGCGCGATGAGCAGGGCTTCAGCCTGAGTGACATCGCGCGGTTGGACACGATGGTGACCGTGGTTGACGGCAGCGCCTTCCTGGCCGATTTCGGATCGACCCTGCGCCTGGCCGATCGTGGCCAGCAGGCCGGCCCGGACGATGACCGTGGTGTGGTCGACCTGCTGTGCGAGCAGGTGGAATTTGCCGACGTGATTGTGGTGAGCAAGGTCGACCAGGCTGATGAGGACGTGCTGCAGGACACGCTGGCGGTGCTGCGTGGGCTGAACCGCGATGCGAAGCTGCTGCTGTCGTCGTTTGGCGATGTACCTCTGCGCGAGCTGCTGGATACCGGCCGCTTCGATTTCGACCGTGCGCAGCAGGCACCGGGCTGGGTGAAGGAACTGCGCGGCGAGCACACGCCGGAGACCGAGGAATACGGCATCGGCAGTTTCGTCTACCGCTCGCGCCGGCCGTTCCACCCGGGGCGCTTCGCCCGTGCGCTGCAGGAGGGCATGCCGGGGGTGATACGCAGCAAAGGCTGGTTCTGGCTGGCCAACCGCATGGACTGGGTGGGCGAACTGAGCAGCGTGGGTGCCGCGACGCGGACCCAGGCGGCTGGCTTCTGGTATGCGGCGCGCGAGCGCGTGCGTGCCGGCGACGAGGACACGACGCCGCTGCTGCCGCCGACGCCGCTGCCCTACAGCGACCTGGGCTGGGCGCGGCAGCAGGCCGAGTGCTGGAGTGCGCCGCTGCCGGGGGTGGAGGCATTTCCCGATGGGGACGCGCATGCGGCGATGGCGCGGATCTGGCACCCGCTGTGGGGCGACCGCCGGCAGGAGCTGGTGGTGATCGGTGTGCACATGGATGAGCGTGCGGTACGTGCGACGTTGGATGCGTGCCTGCTCAATGACAGTGAACTGCGCGCGGGGCCGTTGTTGTGGCAACAGTTGCCGCAGGCGTTCCCGGTGTGGAAGCGCTGAGGGCAGAAGCATCCACGCGTGGCGTGGCTCTACTGCACGCCCGTCGATGACGCGGCCCAACCAGTAGATCCACGCCATGCGCGGATGGGGGGGTCACCCCGGGGGTGAATCGCGCCACTGCCAACCGTCGGCACCCACCTGCAGCACCTGCGTTGGCCGCAATGCGCGCAGCACGTGGGTGTCATGGCTCACCATCACCAGCCCGCCATCCCACGCGCCCAGCAATGATTCCAGTGCCTGCAGCGCACTCAGGTCCAGCGCGTTGCCGGGCTCGTCCAGCAGCAACAGCTGCGGTGCAGGCTTTGCATAGAGCACGCTGGCCAGCGCGCCCTTCACCCGTTCGCCGTCGCTCAGGCTGCTGGCGGGCCGCTGGATGCGCTGTGCGTCCAAGCCCAGCAGCGCCAGCCGCGTGCGCAGCTCGGCCGGGTCGGCTGTGGGGTTGGCCGCCTGCACCGTGTCGAGGATGCTGCGCTCGCCGGCCAGCGCCAGCAGCTGCTGGTCCAGCAGGGCCAGCGGCACATGTCGTTGCACCTCGCCCGCCCGCGCCTGCAGCTGGCACGCCAGTACGCGCAGCAGGGTGGACTTGCCGCTGCCATTGTCACCCACCACCGCGATGCGCTGGCCGCGACGGATATCCAGCTGCAGCGGTGCGTCGCAACCGTGTGGCAGCACCAGATCGTGCGCCTGCAGCAGGCGCGCGCTGCCACGCTCGCCTTCGCTGGCGAACAGCGCAAGCTCGGGTGCCGCCTGCACGGCGGCAGCGGCACTGCGCAGCTGCTGCGCGCTGGCCTGCAGGCGCTCGGCCTGGATCTGCTGCGCACGGCCCTGGGTGGCCTGCGCGCGCTGCTTCTGCCCGCCCAGCAGGATTGGCGCCTGGTTGGCCTGCTTGGCATCGCGGTTGCCGCGCGCCTGCCGCTGCTGCTGGCGTTCGTGCTGTTCGCGCGCGCTGCGCTGCTGCTGCCGGTGCTGCGCGCGGGCGTGGTCGAGCTGGTGGGCTGCGGCCTCGCGTTCGGCGGCGCGTGCGTCGGCGTAGTGCTGCCACGGGCCGCCGTAGCGATGCAGCCCGCGCGCATCCAGTTCCACGATCTGCTGCATGTTGGCCAGCAAGTCGCGGTCGTGGCTGATGACCAGCAGTCCACCCGGCCATTGCTGCAGCTGCTGATAGAGCTGCTGGCGGTTGCGTGCATCCAGATGGTTGCTGGGTTCGTCGAGGATGAGCCAATCGGCGCCGCTGGCCCATGCGCCGGACAATGCAACGCGCATGGCCTGGCCACCGCTGAGGTGCGCGGCCGGCTGCGTGGGCTGCAGATCATCGAGCAGGCCCAGGGCACGCCATTGCTGCTGCAGGCGCTCGCGCAGGTCCCAGCGGTCGCCAAGGCAGGCGAAATCCGCTTCGTCGATGCTGCCGGCTTCGATGCGCGCGAGCGCGGCCAGTTCAGCGCCGACGCTGGCCAGCTCACCTGCCGTACCGCGTGGCGGGTAGCCGGGTGTGGGCAGCAGGAAGACCCGGCCGCTGCCGCGCACCTGGCCGCTGTCGGGTGTCAGCTGCCCGGCCAGCAGGCGCGCAAGCACGCTCTTGCCGGCGCCGTTGGCACCGACCAGGCCGGTGGCCACGGGTTCAAAGGAAAACGACAGTTCGGAAAACAGCGATCGGCCATCGGCCAACCGATAGGACACGCGATCGAGCGCGAGGGAATGCGTGGTCATGCGACCTCCATGGGATGCCTGGTTCTCCCCTGCGCACAGGGGCGGGAAGAGTCGGGCCGTCTGGTGGAAAGACGGCGGCATCACTGGCGCATTGGACGCGGGCCTCTTGGGGAATGAGGGGGGGATTATAGCGTTGGTGTATGAATGGACGCGGTGGTGATGCCCCATCATCCACGCATGGCGTGGATCTACTGGGTTACGGGACGGTATCCAGCCGTGCGCCGATGAAGTCGATGAACACCCGCAGCTTCGGCAGCACGTGGCGGCCGGACGGCCACAGCAGGTGGAAGGTGCCGCAGGAATGCACGTGCTCATCCAATACGGTGACCAGGCGGCCATCGGCGATGGCATCGCGTACCGAATGCACCGGCACGAAGGCCAGGCCGATATCGCGCAGGGCCAGTGCCACCCGCGCTTCGATGGTGTTGGCGACCATGTGCACCGGCAGTTCCTGCGCGGCCTGTTCGTCCGGCCACTGGATCGGCCACGGTTCCAGCTTGCCGCTGCTGGGGAACCGGTAGTGCAGCAGGGTGTGCTGCAGCAGATCGGCCGGTGCCTTGGGCACGCCGCGCCGCTGCAGGTAGGCCGGTGAGGCGACGATGCGCCGCGGGAACACGCCCAGGCGCCGGGCATTCATGCGCGAATCGCTGGGTTCACCCACGCGCAGCACGGCATCGAAACCTTCTTCGATGACATCGACCAGGCGGTCGCTGAAATCCAGATCGAGGCGGATGTCCGGGTAGGCGGCCATGAAATCGGCCAGCAGTGGCAGGGTCAGGTCACCCACCAGCGGCAGGCTGATGCGCAGGGTACCGCTGGGGGCGGCATGCGGCTGGGCCAGTTCGGTGTGGGCGGCATCGCGCTCGGCGAGGATGCGGCGGCAGCGCGCCAGCAACAGCTGGCCCTCGGCGGTAAGGGTGATGCTGCGCGTGCTGCGGTGGAACAGGCGTACGCCCAGCGCGTGTTCCAGCCGCGCCACGCACTTGCCGGCGGCCGAGGCGGAGATGCCCTGCAGTCGGCCGGTCTCGACGAAGCTGCGGGTATCGGCTGCATGCACGAAGGTCTGCAGGTTGGCGAGGTTGTCGAGGACGGACATGGGGCAGGGCGACGGGAAAAACGCAGGGTAGGGCCAGATGCCGTGGCCGGCTAGACGGCCGCTGCAACACTGCGGTGCACCCCGGTGCTGCGGCCAGCCGGCCCCTGCAGTCCGTGGCGAGCGGCCATTGCGGACCGCTGTGTCCACGAAGCACGGAGCGCGGCCCCGCTTTTTACCCCGGCGCCGGCTGCCTAAGGTGGCGGCCCTCCCCCCGAGGATTGCCCAATGAATGCTCTTTCCCTCGATGCATCCACACCCACCCTGCCCGGTGTGGCCCATGTGCTGCAGCAGGCGCACCCGCAGCGCCTGGTAGGCGCGGTGGTGCTGGTGCGCGAACACGGTGTGCTGCGCCATGCCAGCGCCACTGGCCTGGCCGACCGCGAGGCAGGCACGCCGATGCAGCGCGACCAGCTGTTCCGCCTGGCCTCGGTGAGCAAGCCGCTGCTGACCACGGTCATCCTGCGCCTGGTGGCCGACGGCGTGCTGGATCTGGATACGCCGGTGCAGCGCTGGCTGCCGACGTTCCGCCCGGCACTGGCCGATGGCAGCGTGCCGCCGATCAGCCTGCGGCAGCTGCTGAGCCATACCAGCGGCCTGGGCTACCGTTTCCTGGAAGCGGATGCGCAGGGGCCGTATGCGCGTGCCGGTGTGAGCGATGGCATGGATGCAAACCCGGTGAGCCTGCAGGACAACGTGCAGCGCATCGGCCAGGTACCGCTGCTGTTTGCGCCGGGCAGCCAGTGGCTGTACTCGCTGGGCGTGGATGTGGCCGGCGCGGTGGCCGAAGCGGCCAGCGGTCAGACGCTGCAGCAGTTGTTCGATGCGCTGCTGGCGCAGCCGCTGGGCCTGCGTGATACCGGCTTCAGTACAACACAGGGCGCGCGCCTGGCCACGCCCTATGTGAGCGATGTGCCGCAGCCGCACCGCCTGCAGGAAGGTGGAATCGTCGCGCCCTTCGATGGCACCGTGGGCATCGAATACAGCCTGGCGCGCGCAACCGATGCGCGCCGCTATGCGTCGGCCGGTGCTGGCCTGGTCGGCACGGCGGATGAGGTGATGACCGTGCTCGAAGCGCTGCGCGACGTGCAGGCGTCCGCGCTGCTGCCGCCTGCACTGGCCGCAGAGATGGGACTGCTGCAGGCGGGCGAGCAGGGGCCGCCCGATCCGCCGGGCTGGGGTTTTGGCCTGGGCTTTGCGGTGCTGCGTGATGCGGCGGCGTCGGGTACGCCGCAGGCGGTGGGCACCTGGCGCTGGGGCGGTGCCTATGGGCACAGCTGGTTTGTCGACCCGGCGCGCGGACTGAGCGTGGTCGCCTTGACCAACACCCTGTACGAAGGCATGCACGGTGCCTTCGTTGATGACCTGCGCGATGCGGTGTACCGCGATCTGGGTGCGGCGCGGTGAGCGGCCATGCCATCGATGCGTCCTCGCCTGCGGGCGAGGCCACGCGGCTGCCGTGGAATGCCCTGCTGGCGCTGGCCGGCGGCAGCTTCATCACCCTGCTGACCGAAACCCTGCCGGCCGGCGTGCTGCGCCCGATGGGGCAGAGCCTGGGCGTTGGCGATGCGGCGGTGGGCCAGCTGGTGAGCGTGTACGCGCTGGGTTCGGTGCTGGCTGCGTTGCCGATGACCGCGTTGACCCAGCGGCTGCCGCGAAGACCGCTGCTGCTGGCGGCGATTGCCGGATTCGTGGTGGTCAATGCGCTGACCGCGCTGACCAGCAACTACACGCTGCTGCTGGTGGTGCGCTTCCTGGCGGGCGTAGGTGCGGGCCTGCTGTGGTCGCTGGTGGCCGGTTATGCCGCGCGCCTGGTGGTACCGGAACTGCAGGGGCGGGCGATTGCGCTGGCGATGGTGGGCTCGCCGTTGGCGTTGTCGCTGGGTGTGCCCGCCGGCACGTTGCTGGGCCAGCAGATCGGCTGGCGCTGGGCGTTCGGCCTGATGGCGCTGCTGGCGGTGCTGCTGCTGGCATGGATACGCCTGGCAGTGCCTGCGCTGCCGGCAGCAGGTGGTGGCCAGCGCACGCCGCTGCGAAGCGTCTGGCGCCTGCCCGGGGTGCGCAGCGCGCTGCTGGTGATGGCGCTGTACGTGCTGGCGCACAACGTGCTCTACACCTACATCGAGCCGCTGGCGATGGTGGCAAGCGCACAGCATTGGCTGGACCGTGTGCTGCTGGTGTTTGGCGTGGCCGCCATTGCGGGCATCGGCATTGCTGGCTGGGGCGTGGATCGTCACCTGCGCACGCTGGTGTGGGCTGCGGTGGTGGGCTTCGTGCTGGCGGTGGTGGCCCTGCTGCTGTGGCCGGGCGTGCCGCAGGTGCTGCTGCTGGCCAGCGTGCTGTGGGGCGTGGCGTTTGGCGCAGTGCCGACGTTGTTCCAGACGGCGGTGGCCCGGCGCGCAGGTGCTGCGGCCGATCTGGCGCAGTCGATGCTGGTGACGGGCTGGAACCTGGCCATTGCCGCCGGTGGCGTGGCCGGTGGCCTGGTGCTGCAGTCGGCAGGCGCGGGGCAGCTGGCGTGGTTGCCGTTGCTGCTGCTGGCGGTGTGCGCGGCGTGGTTGTGGGCCAGGCCGAAGGCCTGGGCGTAGCCGGCGTTGGGCGTGGATGCCGGCCAGCGGCCGGCACTACCTTGGCCGTGCCATCCACGCATGGCGTGGATCTACCCGCCGGCCAACCCGCGGATTGCGGACGGCCCACCCCGAGGGGCGCAGCCGTTGGCGGTCATTCTTCTGCCGGGGCCTGCTCGACCGGCACGCTGCGCGGGTTCTGCATGTCCTCCCGCGCGGCGCCGTAGCGCTGCTGGCGCTGCCGGTGGAAGGCGATGAACTCATCGCGCGGCAGCGGGCGTGAGAACAGCCAGCCCTGGCCGAACTGCACCTGCTGGCTGTGCAGGTAGGCCAGCTGCGGTTCGGTCTCCACGCCTTCGGCCACCACCCACAGGCCCAGTTCCTTGGCCATGTCGATGATGTGTGGCGTCACCGGGCTGGTCGCGCTTTCGGTACCGATGGCATCGACGAACGACTTGTCGATCTTCAGCGCATCCAGCGGCAGCTGCTCCAGGTACTGCAGGCTGGAATACCCCACGCCGAAATCATCGATGGCAATGCTGTGGCCGGCGCGCCGCGCTGCGGCCAGCATGGTGCGTGCGCGGTCGGCGTCGAGGAAGCCACGTTCGGTGGCTTCCAGCCAGATCTGCTGCGGCAGGATGCCGCTGCCGGCCATGCGCTGGGTGATCGACTTCAACGCACGGCCACTGATGATGTCCCCGGCATCGAGGTTGATGGCGATATGCGCGCTGCGGTCCTGCACCAGCAGATCACGCATGTCGGCCACGACGTTCTCGATGACCAGATCGGTCAGGTCGGCGATCAGGCCATGTTCTTCCGCCAGCGGCACGAAGATGTCCGGCCGCACCTGGGTGCCATCGGGGCGCTGCCAGCGCACCAGGGCTTCGGCGCCGACGCAGATGCCGGTCTCCAGTTCGATGATGGGCTGGTAGTGCAGGTACAGCTCGCGGCGGCGGATGGCGATGGCCAGCTCGCCACGCAGCGACAGCCGGCGCCGCGACAGCCAGATCACCAGGCCTGCACCTGCGGCGGCCAGCAGCAGGCCGATGGGCACGAACAGCCAGGCCTGCTGGCGGAAGGTCGCGGCCAGGGCGGTGCGCGGCCCGGTGGCGATCGCCAGCCATTCGTTGTTGCGGGCGGTGGCGTACAGGGTGTTGTTGTCCAGGCCCTCGCCCGGCTGGCGCAGCAGCCGCGCCAGCAGGGCCGGTTCGATACCGCTCTGCTGGGACAGCAGGCGGCCGTCAGGGCTGGCCAGGGCCAGGCGGGTCTTCGGGTCGGCGATGACATCGACGAAGCGGCGTGGGTCCACCAGCGTGTCGTACGCGCCATAGGTGACGGCGATGACCTTGCTGCCATCGGTCGTCTTGGGGCGCACATTGATGCTGATGCCGGCGCCATCGCTGGTGACATGGTCCGGGGCAGGCTGGTCGGCATCGCCCTCGAACATTCCCCAGGAGGTACAGCGCAGCTTGCCGCCTTCGAAATACCCCATCTGGTCGACCGAGGGCGTGGTCATCACCAGGCTCTGCATGCGCCGGATGTGCGCTGCGCTGCAGGGCGCCAGACGTGATGCCTCGGCGGTCTTGAGCACCGCCAGTGACTGGTCGTAGGACACGTCGGCGCGGCGCAGGGTGCGTTCGGCGATTTCGCGCAGGCGGCTCTGTTCCAGGCTGACGGCGCGGTCCCAGGTGGCGTAGACCATCACCGCGATCGGCACGACGGCGGCGAGGATGGCCAGCAGGGTTGCGGCGATGACGACGCCCAGCCGGCTCATCGACGGGCTTCCTGGGGGCGGGGCGGGGCGCTGCGCATGACGGGCCGGTCCTTGGTCGGATGCGCTATCTGAGCATGTTGCGGGCCCCGGGGGAAATGGGTGGGGCCACATGAGGTGCCGTATCGGGGTGAAAGCGGTACGGAATGACGTCTCCACCCGCTGTGCCGCTGGCGCTTGGCGTCGCAGAGGACTACCGTCGGAGGCTTCACCCGCCCCTTCCCGCGCCCATGACCGACCCCGCCACGCCCCCCGAACACCTGCGCCGCAGCCTGTCCAACCGGCACCTGCAACTGATCGCCATCGGCGGTGCCATCGGTACCGGCCTGTTCATGGGCTCGGGCAAGACCATCAGCCTGGCCGGTCCGTCCATCCTGTTCGTCTACCTCATCATCGGCGCGATGCTGTTCTTCGTGATGCGCGCGATGGGCGAGCTGCTGCTGTCCAACCTGCAGTACAAATCCTTCATCGATTTTTCCACCGACCTGCTCGGGCCCTGGGCCGGGTTCTTCTGCGGATGGACCTACTGGTTCTGCTGGATCGTCACCGCCATCGCCGATGTCATCGCCATCGCCGCCTACGCGCAGTTCTGGTTCCCCGAGCTGCAGGCGTGGATACCGGCGCTGCTGTGCGTGATGCTGCTGCTGGGCCTGAACCTGGTGACGGTGAAGCTGTTTGGTGAAATGGAATTCTGGTTCGCGCTGATCAAGATCGTGGCCATCTGCGCGCTGATCATCACCGGTGCCGGCCTGGTGGCCTGGGGCTTCACCTCGCCCAGCGGCCATACCGCTTCGCTGTCCAACCTGTGGAATGACGGCGGCCTGTTCCCGATGGGCCTGGTGGGCTTCTTCGCCGGTTTCCAGATTGCGGTGTTCGCTTTCGTCGGCATCGAGCTGGTGGGCACCACCGCCGCTGAAACCGCCGACCCGGAGCGCAACCTGCCCAAGGCGATCAATTCGATCCCGGTGCGCATCATCATCTTCTACGTGCTGGCCCTGGTGGCGATCATGGCGGTGACGCCGTGGCGCCAGGTGGTGCCGGACAAGAGCCCGTTCGTGCAGCTGTTCGTGCTGGCGGGCATCCCGGCCGCGGCCAGCCTGATCAACTTCGTGGTGCTGACCTCGGCCACATCCTCGGCCAACAGCGGCATCTTCTCCACCAGCCGCATGCTGTACGGCCTGGCCGAAGAGGGCCACGCGCCGCGCGGGCTGTCGCGCCTGTCGCGGGCGGCGGTGCCGGCGCGCGGCCTGCTGTTCTCCTGCCTGTGCCTGCTGGGCGGCACCCTGCTGATCTACCTGATCCCCAACCTGGTGACCGCCTTCACCCTGGTGACGACGCTGGCGACGGTGCTGTTCATCTTCGTCTGGTCGCTGATCCTGGTGGCCTACATGGTCTACCGCCGCCGCTACCCCGAGCGCCACGCTGCGTCGATCTTCAAGATGCCCGGTGGCGTGGCCATGTGCTGGGCCTGCCTGGTGTTCTTCGCTGGGGTGCTGGTGCTGCTGAGCCTGCAGGCCGACACCCGCCAGGCGCTGGTGGCCAGCCCGGTCTGGTTCGTGCTGCTGGGCATGGGGTACTGGGTGCGCAGCCGGCGCCGGTAGAGTCGACCAACGGTCGACTCTACCGGGTCGCCTACCAGCCCATTCACCCGGTTTTAGCGGGCGCGGCCGGATCATCCGGCCGCCATGATCCTCCGCCCCGTCATCGCTGCGCTGTTGCTGCTGCCGGGCCTGGCCAGCGCCCGTACGGTCTACCGCTGTGTGCAGGGCAATACGGTCAGCCTGGCCACCGCGCCGGAGCCGGGCTCCCGCTGTACGCCGAAGGAGATCGACGACAACGCCATCCAGACGCCCAACCTGTGGGGCAACATGGGCGTGTTCAGCGGTGTGCTGTACGAACGCGAGCAGGACGGCGTGCTGGTCTATTCCACCCGCAATCTGCCCGGCTCGCGGGTGTTCCTGAAGTTCACCGTCGCCACCCCGCCCGGGGAGCCCGCCCATGAAGGGCTGGGCAAGGTCGGCACGCCGCAGCTGGCCCAGCATGCCAGGCAGTTCAAGGCGGCGGCCAAGGCCACCGGCGTGGATGACGCCTGGCTGCGCGCGATCGCCCATGCCGAGAGCAATTTCGATGCGCTGGCGGTATCAAGCAAGGGCGCGCAGGGGGTGATGCAGCTGATGCCCGACACCGCGCTGGAGTACGGCGTGCGTGATCCGTTCTCGCCACAGCAGTCCATCGACGGTGGCGCGCGCTACATGCGCGCGCTGCTGCGCCGCTACAACGGTGACCGCCCGCTGGCGGCGGCCGCCTACAACGCCGGTATCGGTGCGGTCAGCCGCTACCGCGGTGTGCCGCCGTATGCCGAAACCCTGGCTTACGTGGACAAGGTGATGGCGCTGTACGCGCGCTATCGCGAGGCGATGGGCACCGGCATCGAAGTGCCGGCGAAATAGCGATCATTCAAAGGGATAGAGTGCATAACGTCCGCGGGTACCGACGGCGGCAATCGCCTCGCGCACGTCGTCGCGCTGCAGTACCTGCTGCTTGCGTGCCATGCGCTGGGCGTCCAGCGGCCACTTGGGGATATCGCCGTAATCCTGCACGAACTGCAGGGTGAGCTGGCGCGTCTGCGGATCGTGCAGGCGCGCGATGATCTCGGTGGCGGCCTCATCCAGACGCTCCTGTGCCAGCAGCGCGTGGATGTAGGGCTCGCGATCACTGTTGCCTCGCCCGGCAATGGCGGCGGTGGCGCGCGAGACGCCTGCCGTATCGCCCAGCTGCTGGTAGGCCACCACCCGTACCAGGTCGGCTACGCTTCTGCCGTAGTCGCTGATGTCATGCAGTTCATCCATCAGGGCCAGGGCCTGTGCGGGCTGCCGGTCATCGGCCAGCCACAGGGCCAGGTTCAGCTGCTGGCTGACGGCGGGGTGCCCGTCGGTACCGAAGGTCATGGCGTGGCGCAGGGTGGCCACCGCCGCATCGGTCTGGCCGAGCCGGCGCTGTGCCTCCGCGCGCAGGTTGAGCAGCCAGGCCATCTGCATCAGCGCCTCATCGTCGTGCGCGTAGAAGGCGGGGGTGGCATCGGCAAATGCAGCGCTGGCGTCCAGCAACCCTGTGTTGTCACCGGCCTGCAGCAGGCCGCCCAGCAGCGCATTGATACGTGCCAGCTGGTTGGGATGGGCCTGCACGTCGCCGCGCAGGAGCACCACGTACGGGGCGAGCGCATCATCCACCGTGATCGGTGTGGCGCGGCGAGCCATGGCGGCGTTGAAGCGCCGGTCGAAGCTCAGGAACAGCAGCGGCATGGGCTGATCGATGTGGTCAACGGTACGCTGCAGGGCATCGCTCTGGCCGGCGTCTGCCTGCAGCTGGGCCAGCTTTGCCCAGCGGTACTGCGGGTCCTGGCCTTCGTCGGTCCACTGCGCATCGAACAGGGCCTGCAGCAGGGGCTGGAGGCTTGCATCATCATCGCGCAGTACCTGCGTCAGATGGTTGACCAGTGCCGGCCGGAAGCGTTCGCTGGCATTGCCGGCATCCCACGCAAGCGCTTCGCACAGGGCGCGTGCTGCGTCGGCCGGCCGACCGGCGCGTGTGTAGAACAACGCGCGCATGTCGCGCGGGTAGGTCCGTTCCGGGGTGAGCGCCTGTGCCTTCAACAGCAGGCCCAACGCATCTTCGGTGCGCTTCTCTTCGAGCGTCAGCCAGGCCTCGAGTTCGTAGGTGCCGGCCTGCATCTCATTGCCGCTGCGGGCCAGGCGCGGGTCGGCCCGCAGGCGCTCCAGCAGTGCGCGCGCACGCGGGTAGTCGCCCTGTTCGGCAGCGGTCCAGCCCATGCGCAGCTGCTGGGAGGGCGTGGCCTCGGACATGGCGCTGGAAAGCTTCTGTGCAGGCAGGGTGGCTGCAGCTGCCACGGATATCACCGACAGCGACAGGGCGACGACAAGCGTACGAGCGAAAGCGACAGGCATGTAAAGAGGCTCCAGGAATGTGTCAGCGTGAGCTGTCACTGCCAAACAGGTCGTAGCGTTCGATGCGGCCCAGCTCGGCCACGGCCGCCTGCACATCCGGCCGCGCCTTCAACTGGCGCCAGCGCGCATCCACGGCGGCGGTGGCGGGCAGTGACGGCACCGTGCGCATCTCCTGCAGGGCCAGCAGCGTACTGCCGCGAAGTTCGGGCGAACGCAGCTGCGCGATCAGCGCCCTGGCCGCGTCGTCCATCTGCCCTGTGACCAGCGGCAGTTCGTACTGCATCTCGTGTGCGTCTTCACCCAGCGCGGCCACCCGCTGCCGGGCGTCCGCTGCCGCTGGCGCATCGCCGCCATGGTGCGCAGCCACGAAACGGATGTACTGCTGCTGGGCGGCGCCGTAGCCGACCAGATCCGGCATGGATGCGATGCTGGCGCGTGCCTCTTCGTACTGGCCGCGAGCGCACAGCATCAGCCCCACGTTCAGCTGATGAACCGCCGCGTACGGCCTGCCTTTGGCCAGCCGTGCGGCCATGCGCGCGGTCTGCAAGGCGGCGTCGGACTGGCCCATGCGCCGCTGGGCGACGGCGCGGCTGGCCAGCAGCCAGCCTGCCCACTTCCCCTCCGGCTCTTCGAGTTGACCGCCCTTTGCTGCGGCGTCTGCAATGCCATCGGTCATGGCCATCACCTGTGCGGTGTCGCCCAGCGTGAGGGCGGTGGCGCTGAGCAGGGTGAGGCTTGAATCGTTCCCGTCGCTGAGCGAGGCACGCACGCGCAGGTCATCCATCTGGCGTTGCGCTGCGAGGCGCGGGTCGAAGCGCGGGCTGCTGCGGTCGACGTAGGCATCAAAGCGCTTGTCGCTGCGCAGCTGGATCAGTTCCATCGGCCCATTGATGCGCGCAATGGTGGCGCGCACTGCATCGCCGTCACCCGCGTCGTGCTGCAGACCGGCCAGGGTCAGCCACAGCTCCACCGGTTCGTCGCCTTCGTCCAACCAGTGGTTGTCGAACAACGCCTGCAGGAACTCACGGCGCTCGGTGGGCGCTTTGATGAGGTTGCGCTGCATCTTGCTGACCCGCTCGATATTGATCGGCATCGGCCCCACGGCATTGCCGATGGCCCGCACCATCAACGCAGCAGCGGGTTTGACGTGCCCCTGCGCTGCCTCGATCGCGCTCAGGGTGAACAGCGGCAGTACCTGGTCAGGTGCCAGCGCGATGGCCTGCTGGGCGCGTTCGGTGGCACGCGGAAACCGGCGCAGGGAGGCATCGGCCCAGGCGGCGGTGCTCAGGACGCGGGCCCGCAGCTCGGCCGGCGCCGAGGCCATGCGTGGATCGTCCAGGGCCGCATCGAAGGCCAGCGCAGCCTCCGGCAGGTTGCCTTGCTGCGCCAGCTGGACGGCGCGGTCGACTTTCTCTTCGAGCCCGGCATCGCGTTGTTCGGCGTTGATGGCCGGGACGCCGTCCTGCGGTGATGTGCGGTGGACGGCCGGCAAGGCACATGCGGGAGCAGACAGTGCTGCGGCCAGCAGCAGGGAAGCGGAGGTACGCAGAGCCATGCGGGCAACCATCCTTGGAATGCGCTGGGAATGCGCTGATTGAAGCCTGATCGCGAGGCCGTTACAAGTGTCGCCCTCGACGCCGCTGCGGCCAGCGTCTATCGTCGTGGCCACTTTCGGGTTGGGGCGAATGCGAGCGATGGCACGGCGGCAATGGGTGGCAGTGGGTGCAGTGGTGGCGGCAACGGCAGCCGCGCTCGCTGCGACATGGTGGCAACACCCCGCGCAGGCACCGGCCGCGCCCGCTGGCCCGCTCCCTACGCCGCTGGCCTGGACGGCACAGATCGAGCCGCTGGCCGGTGATGGCCACCCCGGCGACCGTGACGGTGCCTCGGCCCAGGCACGCTTCGCCGAGCCCTACGCGTTGTTGCGCGCGCCCGATGGCAGCGTGTATTTCACCGACGCCGGTGACAACAACCGCATCCGCCGCCGCCTGCCCGATGGCCGGGTGGAAACCGTAGCGGGGCAGGGCGAGGGCCTGGCCGATGGGGCTGGCCTGCAGGCACGCTTCAATACGCCCTCGGGCATTGCCGCCGACGCGCAGGGCAACCTGTACGTGGCCGACACCGGCAACCACGCGATCCGCCGCATCGGCACCAATGGCCAGGTGACCACCGTGGCCGGTGGCACGCAGGGCTTTGCCGATGGCCCGGCGGCGCAGGCGCGCTTCGATGGGCCGATGGGTATCGCGGTGGATGCGCAGGGCCAGGTATGGGTGGCCGATACCTGGAACGACCGCATCCGGGTGATCGGCACCGATGGCAACGTCCGTACGCTGGCCGGCGGTGACCGTCCCGGCTTCGCCGATGCGGTGGGCGGCGAGGCCCGCTTCGATACACCGGTGGCGCTGGCCTTCGACGCGCACGGTGCGCTGCTGGTGGCCGACTTCTTCAACAACGCGGTGCGTCGCGTCGGTGCCGATGGCACGGTGAGCACCGTGGTCGGCAATGGTGGCGTCATCAACGGTCCACTGTCGCTGGCCACGACCCACGACGGCGTGCTGTACGTGGGCGACTTCGGCGGGCGCATCGTGCAGGTGACCCCGCAGGGCCACCAGATCGCACTGCTCGGCAACGATCGTCTGCCACGCCTTGCCCGGCCCAGCGGCTTGGCCGTGGAGGACGACGGCAGCCTGCTGGTGGCCGACGCCGCCGGCTACCGCGTGCACCGCGTGCGCCCGCTGGCGGTGGGCGCGCTGCCGGCACCGGCGCTGGTGGGGCCCGCCGCGGATGCCGCCTTGCCTGATACCGGCGGACGCTGGCCATTGGCCCCGCAGCAGGGTTGGCACGAGGTGGTGGGCACGCTGGGCGAAGTGCGTGGCACCTTCACCGGCGAGAGCCGCCACCACCTGCACGGCGGCTTCGACGTGCGTGGCGACGTGGGCCAGAGCGTGCTGGCCATTGCCGAGGGCAAGATCAGCAGCCCGATTGCGGCGTGGAGCCTGGGCGGCCAGGCCGAAGGGCTGGCGGTGGGGCGGTTGAACTATATCCACATGCGGGTGGGCCGTACTCCTGCCGGTGAGCCGTTCGACGCGCGCTGGCAGCCGCTGTACGGCGAGGACGGCACGCTGGAGCGCATCCGTGTGCGGCGTGGCACGCGCATCCATGTTGGCGACCGGCTGGGCAGCATCAACAGCCAGGCGCACGTGCACCTGCAGGTGGGCACCAGCGGCTTCGAGACGAATGCGGTGGCGCTGGGCTTCACCGGCTATGCCGACCACTTCGCACCGCGCATCACCGACGTGGGCCTGCTGGATGACAACGACCAGCCGCTGGCCGCCGGCAGCGACGGCGTGGTGATGCTGGCCCGGCAGGGACGTGGCGTGCAGATCGTGGTGGAGGCCTGGGACCAGGTGGACAACAACCTGCCGCGCCGCCGGTTGGGGCCGTACCAGGTGGGCTACCAGATCCTCGACGCGGCCGGGCAACCGCTGCAGGGTTACGAGCAGCCGCGCTGGAACATCGTGTTCAACCGCATGCCGCCACAGAAACAGGCGGTGAAGGTGGCCTATGCGCCGGACAGCGGCATTACCGTGCACGGCAGCGCGGTGACCCGCTTCCGCTACCTGGCCACCAACACCGTGCGCGATGGCCTGATGGAAACCGGTCGCTGGCAGCCGGCGGCGCTGCCGCCGGGCGAGTACATCATTCGTGGCAGTGCGCGCGATTACAGCGGCAACGAAGGCATCGGCAAGCGCGATGTCAGGGTGCGGCTGCTGCCATAGCCGCCGCCGGTGCGCCGCAGCGTTCGCGCTCGGCGTCCATGTCTTCCAGCGGCCGCACTTCGATGCTGCCGAAGCGGGCCCAGGGGAATTGGCGGGCGATGCGCATGGCGTCGTCGCGGTCGCGCGCGCGGATGAGGTTGAAGCCGGCCAGCAGTTCGCGGGTTTCGGCGAAGGGGCCATCGAGCACGCGGCTCTGGCCATCGCGCACGCGCAGGGTCTGGGCGGTGTCGACCGGCTGCAGTTTCTGCGCGATGAGCAGGGTGCCTTCGGCCTGCAGTTGATCGGCATGGGCGAGGCAGTCGCGCATCAGCCTGTTGAATTCCTCGCTGGGCAGGGCCTGCAGCAGGGCAGGTTCGATGTAGATGATGAGCAGGTACTGCTGCATGGCACGGTCCTGGTGGGGCGGAGGCGGGGGTTCCATGATGGCGCAGGTCTGCGTGGTGGCATGTTGCAGCGCGAAAGGCCGCCTGCGGCGGGGGATCGGCGAACGGCGGGGCCCCTCCGTGGTGGGGGGGCGAAAGCCTTGGCAATGTGGTTTGGCCGGGAGGGTGGGTTGGCTGGGGGACGCCGTGAATCCGTCCATGGAGGCTCGGTCGCCGCATCCATGCGGCTCACGCCCCCAGCCAACCCACCCTCCCGGCCACGGACACGTTCCCGCGCGCCCACCACGGGAAATCAACAGCAAAGGCAACAAGCGGGTCGCTTCGCTCGCAAAGCCGGGGCCGCCAGCGCGCTGCTTTGGCCGTTGCTTCTGCTCTTGCCTTTTCTCTTGATCTTCCGTGGTGGGGGGACGCGGGAAACTGTCAGAGGCCGGGTGGGTAGGCGGGGCGGGGGTGTCCGCGGCATGGATGCCGCGGCCAAGCCCCCAGGGATGGGTTCACGGCGTCCCCCGACCCGTCTACCCACCCGGCCAACCCCGGTAATCGAGCAACCCAACACCCACCACGGAGGGGCTCCGCCGTTCGCCGATCGCCCGCCGCAGGCGCGCTCTCCGCGCAGGAAAAAAATTTTCAACTGACCTGTCGATTCCCGTCCCCCCGGTTCGTCGTACCCGATGAAGGGCACGCAGAACGCCGCCCACGGGAGACCGACATGAAAGTGATGGTGATCGTCAAAGCCAACGCCGATTCCGAAGCCGGCCGCATGCCCAGCGAGCAGGAACTGGCCGACATGGGCGCCTACAACGAACAGCTCGTCGCCGCCGGCATCATGCTCGCCGGTGAAGGCCTGCACGCCACCGCCCGTGGCCGCCGCATTCATTTTGGCGCCGCCGCCCCGCAGGTCCAGGCCGGACCCTTCGGGCCGCCCAGCGAGCAGATCGCCGGCTTCTGGCTGTGGAACGTGCGCTCGCTGGACGAGGCCACCGAGTGGGCCAGCCGCGCCCCGTTCGGCGCTGGCGGCACCCTTGAACTGCGCCCGCTGATCACCGCCGAGGATTTCGGCGAAGCCTTCACCCCCGAATTACAGCAGCAGGAACAGCGTCTGCGGGAAAAGCTGGAAGAGTGATTGGATTGCGGTGACCCCTCGCCGGGTGTGACCCGGCGCTACCAACCTACGGAGCATTGCCATGAAACTGATTCCCTTCCTCGGCTTCAGCGGCCAGGCCCACGATGCGATGGCGTTCTATGCCAAGGCACTCGGTGGCCAGGTCACCTCGGAAATGAAGTACCGCGACATGCCGCCGTCCGATGGCTCGCCAGGCTGCAATGAGATGCCAGCGGAGACCCTCGACCACGTGGCGCACAGCCAGCTGGAGATGGGTGGCGCCATCCTGATGGCCGCCGACGGCCCCGGCGGCGGCGAGGGCGGTTCGACCACCATCAATGTCGACGTCGACAGCATCGAGGAAGCCGAGCGCGTGTTCGCCGCGCTGGCCGAAGGCGGCCAGGTGCAGATGCCGATTGCCGAAACGTTCTGGGCCCATCGCTGGGGCATGCTGATCGATCGCTACGGCAAGCCGTGGATGGTCAACTGCATGAAGCAGCCCTGATTCCTTTCCATCACCCGCAGAGGACACCGCAACGATGAGCGCACCACAACCGCAGATGATCTTCGTCAACCTGCCCGTGCAGGACCTGCAGCAGTCCAAGGATTTCTTCAGCGCGCTGGGCTACAGCTTCAACCCGGCCTACACCAACGACGATGCAGCCTGCATGGTCATCAGCGAGAGCATCTTCGTGATGCTGCTGGTCAAGCCGTTCTTCCAGCAGTTCACCAACAAGGGCATCGCCGATGCGCATGCGCAGACCGAGGTGATCACCTGCCTTTCCGCAGCCAGCCGCAAGGCGGTGGACGCGCTGGTGGACAAGGCGCTGGCTGCCGGTGGCAGCGAACCGCAGCCGGCGCGTGACTATGGCTTCATGTACCAGCGCGGCTTCCAGGACCTGGACGGCCACCTGTGGGAAATCGCGCACATGGACGGCGAGCCGGGCTGATGGTTGGTGCTGCGCGGTGGCGCTTGTGCGGGCACGGCGTGCGTGCTGTGATCGGCGCATGACCGAGCCCGCACTCAGCCAGCGCCTGGAAACCCTCTGGCGGATGGAATCGCCGGTGTTGATCGCGCGCCTGGCGCGGCTGCTCGGCGGTGATGTCGGCCGCGCCGAGGAGCTGGCCCAGGACACCTGGCTGGCCGCGCTGGAGCGCTGGCCAGCACAGGGC
>PJUE01000267.1_pt1 | contig 47729 bp, 35 predicted proteins | sample 1512171 | NCBI WGS metagenome assembly PJUE01 (sample SAMN08177674, study PRJNA422409) | Feces metagenome, whole genome shotgun sequencing project. | isolation source: Chicken feces (3) enriched on wood chips: alkali lignin treatment | host: Gallus gallus | place: USA: Madison | collected 2015-01-15
GGCCCCGGCAGTCGCCACGAAGCCGACGCCGTTGCTGCCCGCCGTCACGCCCACGCCTACGCTGGCGCCCGAACTCTTGTTCTGGGTGTGCTGTTCGTAGGTGTCGCGCGCGGCTTGCAGCAGGATGTCGCCGTCCGCCTTGAGCAAGGCGTTGTTCCCGGCGGACAGCCGCGAACCCGTGACTGTGATGTCCGAATCGGCGCCTGCGCCCTTGGCGATGACGGTGAGGTCCTTGCCCGCCGCGATGTTGGAGCCGACCGAGGACGTCGTGTTGCGGTTGGTGATGGTCTGGGTCTTGCTGCTGCCGATGTCCAGGCTCAGCGTCACGCCGCCCGCACTCTGCGGGTCCGCCATCACTTCATCGTAGGTGTTGACCGCCGCCACGCCCGTGGTCACCAAGGCCAGGGCCTTCATGATCTTGTTGTCGGTCTTGCCGGCGGCGTTGCCCATGCGGTTCGCGGTTTGCATGGCATCAAGCAAGGGGTTCTTGGCGTTGATGCTGAGGCCGCTTTGCTTGACCTCGTGAAACTCTCTTTCACGGGCGGAGTCCTGGGCGGCGGCGATGTTGACCTGCTGGCCGATCAGGGTCACGTCGCCCTTGGGCGCGACCACGTTGCTGCCCACGATATTCAAGGTCTTGCCGGCGTTGATGAGCACGTCGCCTTCGACGCTGCCCACGGTGCTGGCCGTGTGGAAGACTTTCTTGCCATCGAGCGAGTCTGTCTGCTGGCGTTTGCCGTAGCTCAAGCCACCGGTCGCGCCGAGACCGGACTTGGTGACTTTCTTGTAGTCATAGCTGTCCGTGGTGTTGACGCCGGGCAGGATGTTCACGTCGCGCTCGGCGTTCATGACCAGGTTCTTCTGCGCGCCGACGTTGGAGCCGATGACGTTCAAATCCCTTCCGGCCATCAGCACGGCGGTATCGCCGGTGAAGGTCGAGCCCTGCGCCTGCGTCCAGTCGCCCGACTTGATGGTGTGGGTGGTCTTGGAAGACAGGAAGCCCTTGGTCTTGTAGTGGACCTCGTCGCGCGCAGAGCCCGTCTCCACGCCCGCGGTCAGGTTGATGTCGCGCCCCGCCGCGACCGCCAACTGCTTGCCGGCGGTGACATCGGCCGCACGAGCGTTGACATCCTGGCCTGCGATCAGGGTCAGGTTGCGGCCGGCGTCGATGACGGAGCCGATTTCCTTGCTGGTGCTCAGGTCATGACGATTGCGCCGGTTGAGCGCCATGCTTTCGCCATGGCTTTCCGTCAGCGTGGCCAGCGTGATGTCGCGACCGGCTTGCAGACGCGCGTCGTCCTTGACCATGACCTGCGCGGCGGTCAGCGTCAGGTCGCGGCCGGCCTGCATGTCGAGGGTGCCCGCCTCTACCCGCGCCACGCCGGTGAGGTGCGTGCCCCAGGTGCTGCCGTGGTTTTCGGAACCGGCGGTCGAGGTCAGCGCGATGTCGCGCCCGGCGGTCAGGGCGACCTTGTCGCCTTTGATCAGGGACGCGATGTTGGCCAGGTCTTCCCGCGCGGCGAGATTGACGCTGCCGCCCTGAATGGTGCCGCCAGCTTGGTTGACGATGTTGCCGGCGGTGACGACGGTGGCTTGCCGCGAACCGATGGTGCCGCTATTGGTGACTTTGCCTTCGGCGGCGATTTTCACATCGCGCCCGGCCATGAGCGTGCCGTCGCCCTTGAGGTCGCCTTCGCGCACCACCAGGTAGACCTGCGGCACCAGCACGGTTTCGGTGCTGCCGTCGGGCAAGGTGACGGTCTGTTCCACCAGCCAGACCAGGTCGGTGGTGAGCTGACGCTGCTGGGCCTCGGTCAGCGCGGAGCCAAGCTTGACGCCGTTGTCTAGCGCGAACTTGGCGCCCGCTGCGAGCAGGGCCTTGTACTGCGCGTCGTTGTCGCTGTAGTTCTCCAGGAAGCGCTGGCCGGTGGTGGCCAGAATCTGGTCGGACACCGCCTTCTGTTCATAGAAGCCGTCGCCCAGGCGCCTGGGTTGGCCCGAGGGCGTGAGGAACTTGGCGCCCGGCGGAATCAGCGCGGCCCAACCGCCCAGCCGGGACCCGGTCAGCGCGCCGCCGGCGGCAACCCCGGTCCCCGAGGAACCGCCGGACACATGGCCATCGGCGCCTGTATTGGCGTTGACGCCGCCAGACGGGTTGTCCCCCTGCTTGCGATCTCCCGTCAGGCCAGCGCCCGCGCCTGCCGTGTTGTCGATCGAGGTTCCCGGCAACGCGCCGGGCTGGCGCAGCAGGTCGAACAGATAGTCGCTGGAGACGTAGGGGCGTTGGCCCGTGAAACGCGGATCGGTGGACACGATGTACTGCGCGTCCGGCCGGCCGTTGATGGTGAACAGTTGGCTGTCGGGAATGCTGGCCGGATTGGATACGGTGCGGACGGCCTTGCCGCCCGGGAGCTCGAGGCTGGCGACCTGAACCGCGCCCGGCTTGCCGATCGCCGTAGAACCGGGCGTCTTGCCGCTCAGGCCGACCTGCACATTGCCGCCCGCTGTGGCGATGGGCAATTCGATGGGCTGGGCGGCCAGCGTGACGGTGTAGGGAGTGGAGTATTCCTTGCGGTCCCGGCGGCGCTCCTGCGTCACGGTTGCCGTGCCGTTGCGGGTGATGGTGCGCGTGCCGCCGGCGCCGATGTTGTTGATTTCCGGTCCGGATATCGACAACGCGCCGCCCGCCGCGATCTGACTCTTGTTGTTGGTGACGGCGCCGGTCAGCGTCATATTGCCGCCCGACAGGATGCGGGCGGGATCGGTGGAGGTCGTGCGCGATTCGGTGACGGTTTCGGTCACCTGGTAGTAGGTGAAATTGCCCACCAACCGATTGGCGTGGTCGGCGTTGAACTCGTGGATGCGCGCGTCCAGTTCCAAATGCCGGGCCTTGTAGGCGGCATAGGCCTCGTCGTGAGCCTTGCGGCGTTCGCTTTCCGCCGTGCATTCGGCACTCGTCCTGCAGGGACGATCCGGTTCCCGCCAAACGGGCATATCGCCCGCGGGCGGAGTCACGCCGAAGACCGCCCATACGCGCGCATCGTTGGCATACTTGAACTTTTCGGGCACTTGCGTGCAGTCGCCGCCGTTATCGCCGCCGGAGCAGACGTCGTAGGCCTTGGCATAGGCCGGCGGAATGGGCACATCCCGGCCCGCCTTGCCTTTGGTGCGCGGCACATAATCGAACGGAGGGCCGTAGCGATCCGCCGGGTACTTGGTCGACGGCAACAACAGCTTGCGTTCGGGATCGTCATTCAGCCACGCCGGATCCTTGCTGCACATGGGCGTGACTTCGTCGCACAGCCAGTTGGTTTCGGCGTCGTACATGTCCGTCGTGCCTTCTGGCGTGAAGTACACCTTGGGCTTGGACGACACCACCACGGTTTCGTTGGCGTAGTGATCGTTCCGGTTGATCAGCGATGCGGCCGAAATGCGGGCATCGCCGGCGGCTTCGATGGTGGCCGATGCGTTGATCAACGACACGGCCTGGCCGACGGCGCGGCCAATGGCGTCCAGCGCGCCGCCGATGCGCAGGTCTTTCGCCGCGTAGATCAGCGCATGCTCGCGGTTCACGAGGTTGGTGGCGCCCAGATCCAGATCGCCGCGCGAGGCGATCACGGCCCCGCCGCCCGCCCCCACGTCGTTGACCAGCGTACCCGCGCCGATGGAAATGGCGTCGCCGAATATGCGGCCCAGGTTGTTCAGGCTGCCGGCCCTGATGTTGGTGACGCCGCCGTCTATCAAGCCCTCGTTGGTCAGACCATTGGTGACGTTGAGGTTGTTGTTGCGCCCCGCCAGCAGTTCGCCCGTGGCCTGGTTGTGCAACGAGTCGGCCTTGATGTTCAGGTCGCGGCCGGCGCTGAGCCGGGCGCTGTTGTCCATGGCGCCACCCACCGCCAGGTTCAGGTCGCGGCCCGCGATGATGTCGCCGCTCTGGTTCAGCGCGCCGGCATATTCGAAGGAAAGATCGCCGGCGGACTCCACCACCCCCAGACCTTCCAGGGTTTTGACGATGACGGCCAGGCTCTTGCCGGCCAACACCTTGCCCTGCACGTTTTTCAGCGTGTCGGTCTCGATGCGCGCGTCGCCCTGCGAGACCACTTCGCCGGCGGTGTTGTCGACCTCCCTGGTCTTGATGGCGAGGCTCTCGCCCGCGTTGACGGCGCCGCCCCGGTTGTCCACCCCGTCGGCCACGATGCTCACGATCTTGCCCAACACGCCGCGCGCGGACGTGCCGGTGCCATTCAGCGTGTCGCGGTTATCCAGGCGGGACGCCAACAGCGTCAGCGTCCGATCGGCCTGGATCAGTCCGCGCTGGTTGTTGAGCGTGTCCGCGACGGTGACGTTCAGGTCGCCGCCCGCCACCGTGCCATCGCGGTTGTCCAGCGTACCCGCATTGATGCGCGCGTTGCCCGCGGCCGCGATCAGGCCGCCGGTGTTGTCCAGCGTCCCGCCCGCACCCAGATCGATGCGGGCATCGCCGGCGGAGGTGATCTTGCCGCCTGCGTTGCGCAAGTTGGCGGCGGACAAGTCCAGGCCGCCGCCATGAAGGGTTGCGCCGGCGGTGTCGATATCGCCCTTGGCCGACAGCGTCATCAGATTGTTGGCCGACAGCGTACCGCCCGCGAGCGACATATCGCCCGCCGCCGCGCCCGAGTCCGTGGCCGTCAGCGTCATGTCCTTGCCGGCGAGACTGGCGCCGGCATGCTGAATGGAGCCTGCCGTCAAACGCAAGCTGCCTGGCTGATTGAGCATGCCATCCGCGCCCACGCCCGCAGCCAGCCTGCCGGCATTGTCCAGCAGGCCTTGGGTGCGAACGTCGAGATCGCCGCCGGCCAGCACCGCGCCGGTGTTGGCGAGCGAGAAGCCTGCGGTCAGGGTGGCATTCGTGGCCGCCACGGCCACGCCCGCATTGGCGAGCTTCCCGCCTGCGTCCAGGATCAGTGCGGCCGCGGATTGCAGGCGGCCGGCGGCGGCGATCCGCAAGTCGCCCGCCGCACTGGCGGACAGCGCGCCCGCCTGCGTGGCGATGATGCCGCCGAGCAGCGCGTCCTTGGCCGCGCGCAGCGTCAGACCGCGGCCGGCGGAAGCCGACCCCAACGTCTGCAACGTGCCGCCCGCAGCGGCAACCAGGACGCCGCCCGCCTGCACCTGCGAACCGGCGCCGAGCGTCAGATCGCCGCGCGCGGCCTGCAGCGACAGGTCGCCTTGCAGCGCCGCGACTGTGCCATCAATCTTGACGCGGTCACCCGCGGTCAGGGCCTGTTCGCGGCCGGCCAGCATGCGGCCCGCCACGTCCAGGAATTCGTCCGCCGTCGCGGCGAGCTTGTTTGCGGCCTGCGCCAGACCGTTCGCGCCCACTACGATATTCCGGCCCGTCATGGTCAGATTGGCATCGCTGGCAACGGACCCTTCCACTCGCGCATCGCGTGCAGCCGCCAAGGCCAGGTCGCGCACCGACGCCAAAGCGCCAGCGACAAAGAGGTCGCGGCCCGCGAGCGCATTCAAGGCGCCTGCTGCCTGCACCTGGGCGCCCTGTTTGACGATCAGGTCACGCCCCGCCAACACGGACATGTCGCCAGCCTTGGACGTGGCGGTTTCGCCCAACGCGGCCACCACGCCGCCCAGCCTGGCGTCGCCGCCGGCTTGCAGCATCAGCGCGCCGCCGGCCGCCAACGTACCGTCGGCCTCGACATCTCCCGCTGCGAGCAGGGACAGATCCGTAGCGGCCTGCATGCGGCCGCCGGCAGCGACTTCCAGATCGCCTCCGGCGTCGGCGGTCAATCCGCCAGACAGCGCGGTGACGGTGCCATCGATGCCGATATGCCTGCGCGCCGCGAGGCTGGCCGGCGTGCCGCCGGTCACCACGCCGGTCACAAAGAGATCCCGGCCCGCTTGTGCACGCAGCGTGCCGCCGCTGCCCGCGCCGTCTGCCGTGCCGGCGGTGCCCGCGATATGCAGATCCTGTCCCGCGTCGAGCATCAGGCTGCGGCTGCCTTGCGCCAGCCCGTCCTTGCCCACGCGCAGATCTCCGCCAGCCGTGACGTTCAACAGGCCGTTGGCGATCGTCTTGCCATTCAGCAACGCATCCGTCGTGGCCGTCAGGCGGATGTCCTTCTCGCCGGAGAGGGTCCCGTCAAGAATCAGCTTGGCGCCGGACCGCGCCTCCAGCAGCCCGCCTGCCTGCAACGCGCCCGCCGCGCCCAGCGCGAGATCGCCGCCGCTGACAGCAGAGAGCGCGCCGTCGCGCGCCAGGACGGAACCGTCGACCTTCAAGTCCCCGCGGGTGCGCAGATCTGCGCTGCGGCCGGCGATCCACTGGCCGGCAAGCGCGGCCGTGGCCGCGTCCGCGACCACCGAGCCGTCGGCCTGTATGCGCGCGTCCGAGGTCGAAGCCAGCGTCCCGTCCGTACGCAATCGCAGATCGCCCACAGCCAAGGTCTGGCCCTTGAGCGTCAGGTCCGCGGCCGCGTCCAGCGCCACATCGGCCAGCGATGACACGATGCCGGCAGCCGTCAGGGAGGCGCCCGCCAGTGCGCTCAATGCGCCGCCAGCCAGCGCCTGGCTGCCGGCGCCAAAAGCCATATCCCGCCCGGCGCGCAATGCGAGTTCGCCCTGGGCCGAGGCGGCCACGCCATCCAGTTTCAGGTCGCCTGCGGCTTGCAGGCTCGCGCCTTGATTCCCGCGCAGCTCGCCCGCCATGGTTACGTCGCCGCCGGCGCTCAAACGCGCGACATCAGCCGACTCGATCCGACCCGTCGCGGCGATTTGCGCCGTCCCGCCAGCGGTAAGGTCCAACCTGCCGTCTGCGCTGATCGTGCCTTGGGCCGCGACATCGCCGCCGGCCGTCAGCGCCGCATCGGCCGTGGACACCAGCGTGCCGTCGGCCCGCGCGTCGCGGGCCGCGTCCAGGCTCACGCCTTTGCCCTGCAATCTGCTGGCAGCGCCCAGCGACAAGTCCCGCCCGGCGGATGCGCGCAAGCGATCGCCGAAAGCCAACGCATCACCAGTCACGCGCAAATCGCGCACGGCTTCCAGCGTCATGCCGCCATCGGTCAACGTCGTGCCGGCCAATGTGAGGTCCTGGCCTGCGTTCAGGCGCAGCGTCCGGTCGCTCTGCACATGCCCGCCTTGGCTGAGGGCGAGATCGGCGCGCGCACGCAGATCCAGCGGACCCGCGGCATACAGCTTGCCGCTCACCGTGGCATTGCGCACCGCCTGCGCGGACAATTCATCCAGGGAACTCAAGGCGCCGGAGACCAGCAGATCGCCGCCCGCCAGGGCTTCCACACGCCCCTTGGCCGCCACGCGGCCTTGCGCGCCGATCGCCAGGTCGCTCCCTGCTGCCAAGCGCAAAGCGCCCGTGGCGGCGGTCAACGTGCCATCCACGGTTGCGTGGCGCGCGGCGATCAATTCAATGCCGCCATTGCTTTGCAATGCGCCCGCGAGCGCCAGATCCTGACCGGCTTGCGCCGCCACGCCGCCCTCGACTTCCCACTGCGCCTGCGTATTGCCTCGCAAGTCGCGCGCGGCCCGCAGATCCAGGTTCCCGGCCGTCGAACCTTTGCCGGCGAGCGATATGTCGCGGCCGGCGGTCAATGCGATGTCTGCGCGTGAACCCATGGCGCCGGCTGCGGTCAGGTCGCCGTCGGCTCGTGCTGCGATGCCTACGCCCTGGGTACGGCTGGCAGCCCCCAGCAACAGATCGCCGCCGGCGGCAAGCGACAAGGTGCCGCCATACGCCAGAGCGTTGCCGTCGATGCGCATGCCCTGACCCGCCTGAAACGCCAATCCCGCATTGGTTTCAGCAACCCCAGCGAGCGTCAGTTCGCGTCCCGCCCGCAACTGCATCGCGCCTTCGGATTGCAGGATGGAACCCGCGCCCGCGACGAGCTTGCCGATGCTATCCACCGACAGCGGACCTCCGGCAAGCAGCTTGCCATCGACGGCGGCATCGCCTGCGGCCACCACCGTCAACGCCTGCACCGATGACACCTCGCCCGCCGACCGGAACGCAGCGCCCGTGCGCAGGTCCGCCAGGCCGCCCGCCTGCGCCACGCCGCCCGCGCCGATGCTCAGGTCGCCGGCCGATGCCAGCCTCAGCGCGCCAGCCGTGGCGCCGGCCGTACCATCTAGCGACAGCTTGCCGTCCGCCCGGACGTCGAGGTCGCCATTGCTGCGCACGCTGCCCGTCAGCGCCGCGTCGCCGCCCGCTTGCAGCCGTGCCTTGCCGGTGCTGGCCAATTGCCCGCTCACCTGCATGCCGCCCCGCGCTTCCAGCGTCAGGTCGCCATCGGCGCCGATGGCCGCGGAGACGGCCGTATCGCGGCCGGCTTGCAGGCGGACGTCGCCCGCCGCCGCCATGGTTCCGCCGGCCCGCAGGTCGCGCGACGCCACGGCGTCGACGACGCGTCCCTGCGTCTTGCTGGCGGCGCCCAGCTGGATATCGCCGCCACTGCGCATCTGCAGCGCGCCGCCGTAGGCCAGCGCACTGCCGTCCACCTTCAGGCCGCGCGCGCTGTCGATGGACAATGCGCCATCCGTCAACGCCGATCCTGCCAGGCTTACGTCTTCGCCCGCGCGCAGGCTCATCGACTTGCCCGACTGCAACTTCGCGCCCGCAGCGGATGAAAGTTCGCCGCCGGCCTGGACCTGCAACTCGCGCGATGCGACGACGCGGCCCGGCAATTGGATGTCTCGTGCGGCCTGTAGCGCCACCGTCCCCTTGGCCGACACCAGGCCGGCGGAGCCATCGCCCGCTGCCGTCTCGCCGGACTTCGCCCGCGGCGGATTACCATCCTGGCCGGACCCCGAACCCGTACCCGAACCAGCGTCCGTTGCCGGGTCGCCGCCCGAATCCGAACCGCCGGTCACGGGCGGCACAGGATCCGGCACGCGGGTCGCAACGCCGGCGCGCACATGGCGGCCGGCCTGCGCGCTCAGATCCTGATCGCCCATCAGCAACGAGCCCGACAAGGCCAGGTCTCGCCCTGCGGCCACACGCAGCGCGTCCTGGGTCTGCAGGCTGCCCTGCGCCCCCACGGTCACGTCGCCCAGGGCGTTGACCGCCAGTTCCCCGCCCGCGCTCACCGCCCCGCAGATCGCGGCTAGCCCGCCTGCTTGCAAAGCCACCGTGCCCGACGCCTGCGCCGCGCCTACCACTTCAAGATCGCGGCCCGCCGCCATCTGCAAGTTCTTCGCGGCCTGCACGGTGCCGCTGGGAGTGATGCGCAGGTCCCCGGCGGCGCTCACCTCCAGATCACCCGTAAGCGCCACGAGATTGCCGCCCACGTTCACGCCCACGCCGGCTTCCGTGCCGATCAGCCGTATGCTGTTGGCGTACATGCCGCCCAGTGCCGCCGTGTCCAGCGCCACCGCAGGCGCGGCGCCCTCGCCTTCGCGAGCCGACACCGCGCCAGAGCCGTAATCCACCCGCGATGCACCCGCCGTTACGTTCAGGCGCTGCGCCCAGATGCCCGCGTTGATCTCCAATGTGCGCGCCATCAGGTCCACCTGGCCGACGTTCCCGCCGAGCAGGCCGTCGCCTTCGACCCGGATCTTGCCGCTCGCGACGTCCAGACCGATGCTGCCGTCCGGCCCGACAGCGGGCTTGCCGGTGGTGAGCGTGGCGCGGTCCGCGTTCAGGAAGCCGCAGCCGTTGCAGGTGATGCCGGCCGGGTTGGCGACGATGACATTGGCCCGGTTGCCCGCCACTTCAAGCGCGCCGGCGAGCTGCGACGGATTGGGGGCAGTGACCTGATTCAGGATGGTCGTCGCTCGCTGGTTGCCCAGCATGGGGTTGCCCGCGATCTGGCCCGCCAGTTGCGTCTGGCTGGCCCCGCCGCTGTTGTTCAACACCACGCCGGAGCGGCCGACGTTGAAGTCCGTAAACTTGTTGTTCGACACCCCGCCCGCGGAAGGCGGCGCGATGTTCACTACCGGCACCCCGTTGGTCACGCCCACCACTGGCCGTTGGCCCGGAGCATTCCGGTCCACTGAGATAGGTAGCGTCTGCGCCAGGACCGGCGTCCAGACCTGGGTGTACAGCACGAGCCACACGATGGCGGAACGGAATTTGGACATGAGGCACACTCGGTAGTCGGTTCTTGTGGCGCGCTGCGGGACTCGCGGCGCAAGGAGCGAAGCGCGGGCGTGGCCCGGCCGCGCTTGACGCTAAAACTCGAACATCAGTGACGCAGCCAGTACGGTGCTCTGGGTCTTCAGGCTTTCTGGTTTCTTCAAGGGCCAACCCGCCGACAGGTCGTAACTCGCGCTCAGGCCGGGCAGGGCGATCCGGCCGCGCATGCCCGTCACCGCGCCGATCAGCGTGCGGCCGGACAGGTACTCCGCCGACGGGCCTCCGACCCGTCCGACGTCAAACCCGGTGTAGAGCTGCTGACCCAGATCGCCGAGGTTCAGCGACAGGTCTTGGCGCAACGTCCAGCCGTCTTCGGCGGCCAGCGTCATCTCGCCATCGAAGCCGCGCACGGCGTAGCGATTGCCGATGGTGAAGTAGTCCGCCGGCACCACCGCGGTCTTGGCGTGCTGGATCTGCCAATTGGCCTGATACGCCACTTGCTGGCCCGCCACCTTGAACGGCAGATGCAGTCCGGCGTTGGCCGTGAGCAGGGTGCTGCGCCCGTTCCAGTCGGGATCGCCGTAGATGTAGCCGGGACGGTCGGAGAACTGCGGCAGCGTTCCGCGCACGCCGCCGCCTACGTCCAGCGCGGCGGGGCCGATGTACTGGCGATGCCCATAACCGAACTCATAGCCAGCGATGTCGCGTCGCTGCACGTCGATATCGACGTCGTTGATCGTGCTGTTGACGCGCTTGCGCAGGAATTTCAGCGTCACCGTGCCCTTGTAGGCGCCAGCCCGATAAGGCACCACGGACACGCCCGCCTCGATCTGCTTGGTGGTGCCGCCGTAGATGACCGGCTCGTCCAGACCCGCCACGGTCTGGCGATAGCGCGAACGGCTGGCGCCGGCGAACAGCGTCCAGTACCCGAAGGGAATGCTGTAGTTCATGGAGGCCGCGCGCGTTCCGGCGTCATCGCGGCGCAGCGCGGCGTTGCTGTTCCATGAAACCGACAACTGGTCATACAGGAACAACGGAGAATCCAGCGTGAGGCCGGCGTTGATCTGTTCCTTGCCGGTGGACTCCATGCCGCCGTTGTCACCGCCCAGGTAGGCGTGCCAACGCTTGCCGCTGCCGGGTTTGATGAGGATGTCGGAGTCGCCGACGCTCGGACCTGGCTCCACGTCTATGGTGGCATCGGCCTGGCCGCCAAGCCGCCGGATGTTTTCCAAGGCCTGGTCCAGATCGCGCTGATTCAGTTCGCCGCCCGGGCCGGTCGGCAGCGCCGTGCGCCACCAGCCCGCGGCGCCCTCGCTCTGGACTGCCGAAATGCGGCCTGGCACGTAACGCAACTGCAACTCGCCTGCGGCCAAGGATTGCTCCGGCACCAGTACGCGCGCGGTGATCAATCCTTGAGCGATGAGCAGCGCGTGCAAATGCTCCTGCAACTTCTTCAAACCCTGTCCGCCCAGGCAGGGGCCGATGGCGGACTCGGCCGCGCGGCGCAGCGCCGACGGCGGTTCGGGGGAGTCCCATTGCACTTCGCGCAGCACGAAGCACCGGCTTTCCTCGGGAAAGACCAGCGGCCCTTCCCCCGCGGCCGGCGCCTCGGGCGCGGACAGGACGTCTGGACGCTGCGCGGCGCGCGCGCGCTGCGCCTCGAGCTCCTGTTCCTGGCGGCGCTGGATCTCGGTGGCGCGGTCAGCGGCCGCGGGCAGTATGGGTTGGGCTGCCAAGGGGGATGCGAACACCGCCAGCAAGGCCACTGCGGTCAGCTTCATATGAAAGCCATTGCTTCTGGATTTTTCTTAATGAAACCGCCCGCGGATGCAGCGATTGCGCCTACCTGCAAAGGTCTGTTCGTTTTCATTTGGGAGGGACTACGTGCAAATGCGCGGTTCTGGTTGTTTGGCGCAATGCACGAATTCTGGTCAGCAAGATTTGTCGCAAGTTAAGCGAATGGCAGGCCGTTCCGCACCAGAAAATTCTGATAGTTGACAGTAGAAGAGCGCTTTTTCGGCCCTCAATGCCCCGCCCGGCGTCCTCGGAAGGCTGTGCCACAATTGCGCCCATGCACCAGGACAACCGCCTACTCCACTCCTCCCTGGCCACTCAGGCCGCGCAGCTTTCCTCCGCCTGGAAAGTCGCTTTCGAGACGCGCGCCGTGGCCGACGCGCTGGCCGGCGTAATCGCCCATGTGGACAAGCGCCTGGAAGAAGGCGCGGTGGTCTATCCGGCCACGCCTTTCCGCGCCCTGCACGGCCTGGAACCGTCGGACGTGCGCGTGGTGATCCTGGGGCAGGATCCCTATCACGGGCCGGGCCAGGCCCAGGGGCTGGCCTTCTCGGTGCCGGACGACTGCAAGCGGCCGCCCAGCCTGCGCAACATCTTCAACGAAATCGCCCAGGAGTTTCCGGGCACCCGCGTGCCGACCGGCAACGACCTGAGCGTTTGGGCGGAACAGGGCGTGCTGCTGCTGAACACCGCGTTGACCGTGGAAGACGGCCAGCCGGCCTCGCATGCCAAGCGCGGTTGGGAAACGGTGACGGACGCGTTGATCTCGCTGGTCGCGCGCGACCCGTCGCCCAAGGTTTTCATGCTGTGGGGAGCCCATGCCCAGGCCAAGCGGGCGTTGCTCCCGGACAACAGCGGCCACCTGGTCCTGATGTCCAACCACCCCTCGCCCCTGTCCGCCAGAAGGCCCCCAGTACCCTTCCTGGGCTGCGGCCACTTCCTGGCCACCAATCAGTGGCTGACCAACCAAGGGAAAAACCCTATTGATTGGGAGCTGGACAAAAAAATAATTCCCATGCAGGGCGAATTCGGGTTATGATCGCCGCACTGCACAAAACGAGTTCGGCATTTACCGCCTTGATTTAGCGGAAATTTTCGCAGTCTGCCGGGTGACACAGCCCCGGCCCCATGCCGAACATCATCGATTCCTGACCTCCTTTCCTTTCGCCCTGCGTTCCACTCAGTACACGAGAACGCGCCACGCGCACGGTTGATTCGGTCGGCACGATGCTCCATCAACCGTCGCCTGGATCCGGCCGCCTAATCCCCTGGCCCGACCAAGCACTGCGTCGCATTGATTGCGGCAAGGGAAAGTAATGTCTTTCGAAAACCTGGGTCTTGCGCCCGCTCTGTTGTCGGCCATTCAAGACGCTGGCTTCACCTCCCCCACTCCCGTCCAAGCTTCGGCCATTCCGCAAGCGCTGGCTGGCCACGACCTGATGGTGTCCTCGCAGACGGGTAGCGGCAAGACCGCGGCCTTCATGCTGCCGGCCCTGCACCGCATCGCCCAGATGCCCGCCAACAAGGGCGTCGGCGTGCAAGTGCTGGTGCTGACCCCGACCCGCGAACTGGCCCTGCAAGTCACTGACGCCACCGCCACCTACGGCCGCAAGCTGGCCGACCTGCGCACCGCCACCGTCGTGGGCGGCATGCCTTACGGCGCGCAGCTCAAGGCGCTGTCGCGCCGCGTGGACGTGCTGGTCGCCACCCCCGGCCGCCTGATCGACCACCTGAACTCGGGCCGCGTCAAACTGAACACCGTGCACACGCTGGTGCTGGACGAAGCCGACCGCATGCTGGACATGGGCTTCATCGAAGATATCGAGACCATCGTCAGCCGCCTGCCGGAAGGCCGCCAGACGCTGCTGTTCTCGGCCACGCTGGACGGCACCGTCGCCAAGCTGGCCTCGCGCATGATGCGCGAACCGCAGCGCATCGAGATCGCCGGCGCCAAGGAAAAGCACACCAACATCACGCAAAGCCTGCTGTACGCGGACGATGCCAGCCACAAGATGCAGCTGCTGGACCACGTGCTGCGCGACGCCTCGCTGGACCAGGCCATCGTCTTCACGTCGACCAAGCGCGGCGCCGACGATCTGGCCGACCGCCTGGCCGACCAAGGCTTTGCCGCCGCCGCCCTGCACGGCGACATGAACCAGCGCCAACGCACCCGCACGCTGTCGCAACTGCAGCGCGGCCAACTGCGCATCCTGGTCGCCACCGACGTGGCTGCCCGCGGCATCGACGTGCAAGGCATCAGCCACGCCGTCAACTTCGACCTGCCGATGCAAGCCGAAGACTACGTGCACCGTATCGGCCGTACCGGCCGCGCCGGCCGCAGCGGCCTGGCCTTCACGCTGGCAACGCATTCCGAGCGCCATAAGGTCCGCCGCATCGAGCACTACATCGGCCAATCGATCACCCCCGAAGTGATCGCCGGCCTGGAACCCAAGCGCACCCCGCGCCCCTCGGCTGGCGGCGCCGGCCCGCGTGGCGGCAAGCCGTTCGGCAAGCGTCCCGGCGGCGGCTACCAGGGCAACCGCGAAGGCCGTTCCTTCGGCGGCCCGCGTGGCGAATTCAAGCCGCGTGAAGGCGGTTATCAAGGCAACCGCGAGGGCGGCCCGCGCGAAGGCGGCTACCAAGGCAATCGCCCGTTCGGCGACCGCCCGGCCCGTTCCTTCAGCGATCGTCCGAGCTTCGGCGACCGTCCGCAGCGTGAAGGCGGCTACCAGGGCAACCGCCCCTTCGGTGACCGTCCGCAGCGCGAAGGCGGCTTCCGCGGCGGCGACCGCGATTCGCGTCCCAGCTTCGGCGACCGCCCCAGCTATGGCGACCGCCCCCAGCGCGATGCCCGCCCGTTCAGCGAGCGCGGCCTGCGTGAAGGCGGTTTCCGTGGCGGCGACCGCGACTCGCGCCCCAGCTACAACGACCGCGCCAGCTTTGGCGACCGCCCGAGCTTTGGCGACCGTCCCAGCTTCGGTGACCGTCCGCAGCGTGAAGGCGGCTTCCGCGGCGGCGACCGTCCGGAAGGCGGTTTCCGTGGCAAGCCCTCGTTCGACAAGCGCCCCGGCGGCCCCGCCAAGCGCTTCGGCAAGTCGGCTGACCGCCGCGGCTAATCCGCCCGCTTGAGTCCAACACAAACCCCGCGCCTGTCGCGGGGTTTGTTTTTTGGGAAAATGTCCGCTTGTCCACGCACCGCCCGACCATGCAACGATCCGCCCCCGCCAACCTGCCCGCCCTCGCCCCCGCCGCCCAGGAACACAGCGCCGCCGCCGCCGCGCATCTGCGCGCCACCGTCGCCGCCCATGGCGGCTGGCTGCCGTTCGACCACTGGATGGCGCAAGCGCTGTACGCGCCCGGGCTGGGCTATTACGCGGCCGGCAACGTCAAGCTGGCCGAGGCCGACGGCGACGTCCGCGCGCCTGCCGGCGACTTCGTCACCGCGCCCCAGCTGACGCCGCTGTTCGCCCGCACGCTGGCCCGCCAGGCCGCCCAGGTGCTGCGCCAGACGCAGACCGACGCTGTGCTGGAATTCGGCGCCGGCACCGGCGCCCTGGCCGAAGGCGTGCTGCGCGAACTGGATGCGATGGGCCTGGATCAAACCCGCTACCTGATCCTGGAAGTGTCGGCCGATCTGCGCGCCCGCCAGGCTGAAAGGCTGGCGGCATTCGGCGAGCGCGTGCAATGGCTGGACGCGCTGCCCCAGCGCTTTGCCGGCTGCGTGCTGGCCAACGAAGTGCTGGACGCGATGCCGGTGTCGATCTTCCGCTGGAGCGATACGGGCGAGGTGCTGGAGCGCGGCGTGGCGGTGGACGCCGCGCAAGGCTTCGTCTGGGAAGACCGCCCGGCGCCGCCGGCGCTAGCCGCCGCTGTCGCCGCCCGCATGCCGGCCCTGCCCGGTTACGTGTCCGAGATCAACCTGCAAGGCGAAGCCTGGATCGCCGCCATGGGCGGCTGGCTGGAACGCGGCGCGGCGCTGCTGCTGGACTACGGCTTTCCGCGCAGCGAGTACTACCATCCGCAGCGCGCTGGCGGCACGCTCATGTGCCACCTGCGCCACCACGCCCACGGCGATCCGTTCACCGCGCCGGGTTTGCAGGACATCACCGCGCACGTCGATTTCACCGCCATGGCGGATGCCGCGCTCGAGGCCGGCATGCAAGTCCTGGGCTATACCTCGCAGGCCCGCTTCCTGATGAACGCGGGGTTGATGGATCTGTTGGCGCAGCTGGATCCGAGCGACGTGCAGCAATACGCGCAGGCGGTGGCGCCCGTGCAGAAGCTCCTGTCCGAATCGGAGATGGGTGAACTGTTCAAGGTATTGGCGGTGGGACGCGGCATCACCGAACCGCTGGCAGGGTTCTCGCGCGGCGACCGGTTGGGCAAGCTGTAGGAACGCGTGGCGGCCTCATAGGCATGGCCGCCACGTTTTCAGATCCATAGCGGAATCACTGCGCCCGCAGGCGCTCCAGGCGCGCGGCGCGCACCTGCTCCTTGATGCGCGCCGGCTCTCCGGCGCAAGCTTTGGCGATAGCTCCGGCGTCCACGCCGCGCACGATTGCCACGCGCGATTGCCAGGCCGCTCGGTCCACGGCGCGCAGCACGGCCGCCGCGTCCAGCAGATCCAGAAAACGCTCCGGCTTGCGCAGCGCATCGGCGCGCTCCATCAGCGCCAGTTGCGCGTCGACAGGATCGCCGCCCTGCTCCACGGCATCCAGACCCGCCAGCACTTCCGGCAACAACCGCGCGTAATCATTGCATTCCGTGGGCACGCGCAGGCGGCGGCCCATGGCGTCGCGTTCAGGCGTCAGCCGGCACAGCAAGGCATAGCGCCCCGGCAGCGACAGGCCCTGCGCGGCCGCGCGGTCCACATCGGCCGCGGTCTGCTCCACCCCTTGCAGCTCGGGCATCACGCGCGCCAGCGCGCCGCATTGCTGCAGGATGCCCAGCATGCGCGACGGCGCCGCCGCCATCAGGCCGCGCGACAATTCCTTCCAGACCCGTTCTGCCACCAGCGCGTCGGCCTCGCCGGCCTCGACCATGCGGCGGCACAGCGCCAGGGTCTCGGGCGCCACGGAAAAATCGGCAAAGCGCGCCGCGAACCGGGCCAGCCGCAGAATGCGTACCGGATCCTCTTCGAAGGCCTCGCCAACGTGGCGGAAGATGCGGTCGCGCACGTCGGCGGCCCCGCCCAGGGGATCAACCAGCTCGCCGTCCTGCTTCTGCGCGATGGCGTTGACGGTCAGGTCGCGACGGCGCAGATCCTCTTCCAGCGTGACGTCGGCGCCCGTATAGAACGTGAAGCCCTTGTAGCCCCGCCCCGACTTGCGCTCGGTGCGCGCCAGCGCGTATTCCTCTTTGCTGCGCGGATGCAGGAACACGGGGAAATCGCCGCCCACGGGCACGAAGCCGCGGCGAGCCATGTCCTCGGGTGTGGCGCCAACCACGACCCAGTCGTGGTCGCCGGGGGGGAGGCCGAGCAGCGCATCGCGCACCGCTCCGCCCACGATATAGACCTGCAGGCCGTCCGTGGCCGGATCCCGCGTCATGGGATCGAAGTGCTTTCCGCGCCCAGCGGCACGATGTTGCCCAGGCGTTCCTTCAGGGACTGGGACTGGCCGGTGAACATGGCGGCGTAATACACCGAGTTGGACATCACGTTCTTGACGTAGGTGCGTGTCTCGTTGAACGGGATGGTCTCGGCGAAGATCGCGCCTTCCACGGGATGCGTGAAGGTCGAGCGCCAGTTGTGCGGACGGCGCGGGCCGGCGTTATAGCCTGCGCTGGCCAGCATCTGCGAACCGTTCAGGTCGCGCAGCACCATGTTCAGGTAGTTGGTGCCGAGTTCCGTGTTGGTGTCGAAGTCGTTGACGCTGTCGGGCGTGAAGTTGCTCATGCCGATTTTGCCCGCGACCCACTTGGCCGTAGCCGGCATCAGCTGCATCAGGCCGGAAGCGCCGACGTGCGAGCGCGCGTCCATGATGAAGCGCGATTCCTGGCGGATCAGGCCATAGACCCAGGCCGGATCCAGCGCGATGGCGTTGGCCTTGGCGGTGACGCGGCCTTCGAAGGGCGCGATGAAGCGCTGGCTGAAGTCGAACTCTTTTTCCGTGCGGTCGGAGGTGTTGACCACGCGGTCGTAGATGTTCTCGGCGCGCGCCAGTTCGGCGGCGGCCATCAGTTGGCGGTCGCTCATGCCGCGCAGCGTGAAGTTCCATTCCGGCACGGCTTCGGCGCGCCAGCCCAGGCGGAAGAGCTGGATCGCCCGGCGCAGGCCGGGGTTGGCGCGGGCCTCGGTGATTTCCTGGTCGCTAATGGGCGCGGGGCGCGGCGGCACGGTGATGCGGCGGCCCAGTTCCTCGGCGGCCAGCTGGCCGTAGAAGTCGAAGCGGTCGGCGATGCTGGCGTAGGCGGTGGCGGCCTGTTCCTTGTTGCCGCGCGCGGCCTGGCCGCGGGCCTTCCAGTAGATCCAGGACGAATCGGCCTGCTGCGAGGCGGGCATCTGGTCGATGGATTCCATGACCCATTTCCAGTCGATCTTGGGCTGGCGCAAGGCGGCGCGCACCTTCCAGGCGGCGTTGTATTCCGTCATGCGGATGTGGCCGGCCTCGTGGTACCAGTCGTCGGCGCGGCTGTCGAGATTCAGCGCGGCGACCAGCGCGTACTGGCCGCGGACCCAGGCCAGGTTCGACTTGGCCATGGACTTGGACCAGTCCCCGGACTTGCCCCATTCGCGGCGCAGGTAGGAATCCGCCACACTGACGTCGGAACGCGCCAGGCGCGCCAAGGCGATCGTCACCAGTTCCTTCTCGTTGCGGCCCACGGGTTGACGGCTCTGGCGCGTCAGCCACTTCATGGGGTCCTTCATGAGCTGGTCATAGGTTTTCAGGTCGCCCGGCTCGAACATGTACTGCGCGAACTTGCGCGCGTCGGCGGTCTTGTTGGCTTCGATGGCGTCGCGCAGCTGGGGTTCCAATTGCTCCCAACCCATGATGCCGTCGGCGACCAGCTGGTCGTACAGCGCCCAGCAGGCGCCGCCCGGCGCGAACACGGCCGCGGCCTGCGCCGCCGTGGCGCGCTGCCCGGTCATGTGCTTGGCATCGAGGATGGCGCACTCGATCTGCGCATTGCTGTTCTTCACGGGCGCGAGCTTGCGCACGGTTTCGAAGTCCCCGCTGCGGGCCGCGGCCAGCAACCAGTCGCCGCGCAGGCGATCGGCCAGGTAGGCGTCGGAATTGCCGCTGATGAACTTCTGCAGGTCGGCGGTGGGCCGGCCGGTGGCGGGAGGCGTCCACAACTGGTAGCGCAGCAGCCAGTATTCGGGGTACATGCCCAGCGGATCCGGCTTGGCCTGCGGCACCAGCGCACCCAGCACGGACCACTGCTTGCGGTTCATGGCTTCGCGCGCGGCAACCACGGCGGCCAGCGCGGGCGTCTGGGAGGTCGGCGGCAGGCCGGCCAGCACCGCGGGCGGCACGGAAATGGCGGGTTGCGCGGCCTGAACGGCTGGCTGAGGCTGGGGCTGGGTGTTGACCGACGCGCTGCGCTGCTGCGCGTCCACCGGTGCACAGGCTGCGGTGAACAGCGCCAGAAGCGGCAGCCAGCGGCGCAGGCCGGGAGCGGCCTCGGTGGCGGCGGCGGACCCGGATTTCCGCGCGGTTTTCTGATACCGTCCGGGTTGCAGAGTCTGTGTCATGCCCTGTCCCTCATACACTGGCCTTGCCGTACGCCAGCATGCCGGCAATCCACCTGTTCGTCCGCATGCGTCCGCACATTCGCCATCATTTGTCCATCCCTCTTACAGCCACCGCATGACTACGCAAAATACTCCAGAGGATACCGCAGTACCGCTACGCGCGCGATTGCGGAAACTGCGCGCCGAACTGCCGGAAGACCAGCGTAGCCGCGGCGGCCTGCTCATGCGCGCGCGCCTGTTCACCTGGCTGAATGTGGCGCGCGATGAGGCCGTGCGCGCGGGCCGCCCCGCGCCCGCTACCGTGGCCGCCTTCTGGCCCATGGCCGACGAACCGGACCTGCGCCCGCTGCTAGAACAATGGGTCGAAAACGGCGTGACCGTGGCCCTGCCCGTGGTGCGCGAACGCAATGCCCCGCTGGCCTTCCTGCCCTGGACGCCGGATGCCGAATTGCGTGCCGGCCCCTACGGCATCCAGGAACCCGTCGCCGGCGCCGAACTGCTGCCCGACGTGGTGCTGGTCCCCACCCTGGGCTACACCGAACAGGGCGACCGCCTGGGCTATGGCGGCGGCTATTACGACCGCACCCTGGCCGCGCTGCGCGACCGCGGCCACCCGTTCATCGCCATCGGCATCGCCTGGAGCTGCGGCGAGCTGGACGCCGGTTATGAACCCGCCGCCCACGACTTCCCGCTGGACGCGGTACTGACCCAGGACGGCTGGGTGCCCCAGGCGCCGCTGGAACAAGGCGGCACCAGCGGCACCACGCTGCACAGCTTCCGCATGAACTGACGCACCAGTTCTGCTCCACCAGTTTGCACCAATACGGTGCACGACCTATCATAGGGACTGCTGCCGGGCCTAGCCCAGACCCCGGCCGCAGCACGCAGCGCCCGCGCACTTCCGTGCGCTTTCTTCGGCAGCGCCGCCCCACCCGTTCCCCTGGCCAAGCATTTCCGCGCCAGCCCCGCTGACCCCGATCCACCCGCCAGCCCCGGCCAATCCGCGCCTGGCGCCCACGCCATCCCCTGGCCTCAGCCGCCGCGGCGATGGCGCCGCAACGCCCTTCGGAGGATATTGGTCCTCAGGGGCGCCCCCCGCGCGTGCCGGCCAGGCTGGCATGCGGGTTGCTTAATCCATTGCAACCGGCCGGACATTGGCCGGACGGCGGCCGTGCGCGAGCCGGCTGCCAGCACCTGTACCGGAGGAGCCATGAAGGACAGATCATCCCGTCCCGCCGCCTATGACGAAATGCGCGACAGCGCCGGCGGCATACGCTCCCACTACCAGGCTTTCGAGCGCTGGCATGACGAGCAGTCCGCGCAGGCCATGGCCGCGCGCCGCCTGGAAGCGGACCTGAGCTTTCGCCGGGTCGGCATCACGTTTTCGGTGGCGGGCGACGCGGCCGGCACCGAACGCCTGATCCCCTTCGACCTGATCCCGCGCGTCATCCCCGCCGCCGAATGGCGTCTGCTGGAAGCCGGCCTGAAGCAGCGGGTACGCGCGCTCAACATGTTCATCCACGACATCTATCACGGGCACGACATCGTGCGCGCGGACGTGGTGCCCGCCGAGCAGGTATTCCTGAACGCCCAGTACCGCCCCGAGATGCAGGACGTGGACGTGGCCGAGGACATCTACTGCCACATCGCCGGGGTGGACATCGTGCGCGCGGGCGCGGGCGAGTTCTATGTGCTGGAAGACAATTTGCGAGTGCCGTCCGGCGTGTCCTACATGCTGGAGAACCGCAAGATGTCGATGCGGCTGATGCCCGACGCCTTCAGCCGCATCAAGGTGGAGCCGGTGGCGCACTACCCGGACCTGCTGCTGGACAACCTGCGCGAAGTCGCGCCGCACGGCGGCGACGATCCCACCGTGGTGGTGCTGACGCCCGGCATGTACAACTCGGCCTACTTCGAACACGCCTTCCTGGCGCAGCAGATGGGCGTGGAGCTCGTCGAAGGCCAGGACCTGTTCGTCGAGCAGAACACCGTCTACATGCGCACCACGCAGGGGCCGCGCAAGGTGGACGTGATCTACCGCCGCCTGGACGACGACTTTCTAGATCCGCTGTCGTTCCGCGCCGATTCCGCGCTGGGCGTGCCCGGCCTGCTGTCGGTGTACCGGGCCGGCCGCGTGACGCTGGCCAACGCCATCGGCACCGGGATCGCCGACGACAAGTCCACCTATCTCTACGTGCCCGACATGATCCGCTTCTATCTGGGCGAGGAGCCGATACTGTCCAACGTCCCCACCTGGCGCTGCAACCGGCCCGACGAGCTGTCGCACGTGCTGGCCCACATGCACGAACTGGTGGTGAAGGAAGTCCATGGCTCGGGCGGCTACGGCATGCTGGTGGGGCCGTCTGCCTCGCGCGCCGAGGTCGAGGCCTTCAAGGACCGCGTGCGCGCCAACCCCGCCAATTACATCGCGCAGCCCACGCTGGCGCTGTCCACCGTGCCGACCTACGTGGAATCGGGCGTGGCGCCGCGCCATGTGGACCTGCGCCCCTACGTGCTGTGCGGCAAGGACATCCGCACCGTGCCGGGCGGCCTGTGCCGCGTGGCGCTGACCGAGGGCTCGCTGGTGGTCAACAGCAGCCAGGGCGGCGGCACCAAGGACACCTGGGTGCTGGAGGAGGACTGAACATGCTGAGCCGAACCGCCGACAATCTGTTCTGGATGTGCCGCTACACCGAACGCGCCGAAAACACCGCCCGCATGCTGGACGTGAACCTGCAGATGTCGCTGCTGCCGCAGGACGCGCAGCGGCGCGAAGGCTCGTGGCTGGGCGTGCTGCGCATCTCCGAGCTGCAAGGCCTGTACCAGAGCAAGTACGCCTCCATCTCGCCGCACGACGTGCTGCAGTACATGGTGCGCGATCCCGAGAACCCCTCGTCCATCTATTCCTGCATGCGCGCCGCCCGCGAGAACGCGCGCGCCGTGCGCGGCAGCCTCACCACCGAGGTCTGGGAAACCTACAACACCACCTGGCTGGAACTGCTCAAGCACCTGCACACGGGCTTGCTGGAACGCAACCCGGGCGAGTTCTTCGAATGGGTCAAGTTCCGTTCGCACCTGGCGCGCGGCGTCACCATCGGCACCATGCTGGAGGACGAGGCCCTGTACTTCCTGCGCATCGGCATGCACCTGGAACGCGCCGACAACACCGCGCGCATGCTGGACGTGAAGTTCCATGAACGCGGGTCCAACGGCCACGATAGCCGAACCGAGGGAGCCGGCGCGGCGGCGCTGCAAAGCGAGTTCTACCGCTGGTCGGCGCTGCTCAGCTCGGTGTCCGGCCTGGAGATTTACCGCAAGGTATATCGCGACGTCATCACCCCCGACCGCGTGGCCGAACTGCTGATCCTGCACGGCGACATGCCGCGCTCGCTGCTGGCCTCGATGCGCGCGGTGGCCGACGACCTGGCGCGTGTCTCCAACCAACGCTCGACCGAAACCGAGAGGCGCGCCGGCATGCTGTGCGCGGAACTGCAATACGGTCGCGTCGAGGACATCCTGGACAGCGGCCTGCATCAATACCTGGAGCACTTCCTCGACCGCATCAACGATCTGGGCAACCGGATCAGCCAGGATTTCCTGGTGCCGCTGTCGGCCTAGACCGGAGACCGGAATGAAACAGATCATCACCCACGTCACTCACTACCGCTACACCGCCCCGGTCACCTACAGCATCCAGACCTTGCGCCTGACCCCGCGCGACGACGAGCACCAGCGCGTGCTGCGCTGGCATATCGAAGCCCCCGGCGAACTGGACAAGCAGGTGGATGCCTACGGCAACATCACGCACACGCTGACGCTCAACCAGCCGCACACCGACATCGAGTTGCGCGTGGTCGGGCAGGTGCTGGTGGCGCCGCTGGAACGCGGCCTGCTGGGCAGCGAGGACAGCCGCCTGCCGGTGCACGCCTATTGCGTGCAGACGCCGCTGACCCAGGCCGACGACACCGTCATGGCCTTCGTGCGCGACGCGCTGCCGGGCGGTCTGCATACGCCGGACGACGTGCTGGCCCTGGCCACCGCGGTCAGCGACCGCGTTGCCTACGAGCCCGGCACCACCGATGTCACCACCGCCGCCAACCAGGTGCTGGCCATGGGCCACGGCGTCTGCCAGGACCATGCCCACCTCTTCCTGGCCTGCGTGCGCGGCCTGGGCGTGCCCGCGCGCTACGTCAGCGGCTACCTGTACACCACCGCCGAACACGCCGCCAGCCACGCCTGGGCCGACGTCTGGCTGCCCGACGTGGGCTGGACCAGCGTGGACATCACCAACCGCCAGTTCGCCTCGGACTGCCATTGCCGGCTGGCGGTGGCGCGGGACTACGACTCGGCTTCGCCGGTGCGCGGCGTGCGCAGCGGCGGCGGCCAGGAATCCATGGAGGTCAGCGTGCAGGTCCAGACCAGCGCCCAGCAGTAACATCCCGCCAGCCGCGCCGCAATACAATGCGGCGTGGTTTTCCCTAATTCTGATCATGACCTACTGCGTCGCAGCCCGCCTTGATTCCGGCCTGGTATTCCTCGCCGACTCCCGCACCAACGCCGGAGTCGACCAGATCAGCGTCTTCCGCAAAATGACCGTGTTCGAGCGCCCGGGCGACCGCGTCATGGTGCTGATGAGTTCGGGCAACCTGGCGGTCAGCCAGGCGGTGCTGAACGCGCTGGCGCGCCAGCACGACGAAGGCGGCGAAACCGTCTGGAACGCGCCCGACATGTTCGAGGCCACCCGCCGCGTCGGCGCGGCGGTGCGCAGCGTCTATCACCACGAAGCCCCGGCCCTGCGCGAGCAGGGCGTGGACTTCAACGTCAACCTGATCTTCGGCGGCCAGATCGGCGCCGAACGCTGCCGCCTGTTCCAGGTGTATTCGGCCGGCAACTTCATCGAAGCCGGCCAGGAATGCCCGTACTTCCAGATCGGCGAAGCCAAATACGGCAAGCCCATCCTGGACCGCGTGCTGCGTCCCGACACCTCGCTGGACGAAGCGGCCAAGTGCGCCCTGATCTCCATGGACTCCACGCTGCGCTCCAATATCTCGGTGGGCCTGCCGCTGGACCTGCTGGTCTACGACACGCACTCGCTGCGCGTCACGCATTTCGCCAGCATCGACGAGCACAACGAGTACTTCCGCATGATCCGCGGCACCTGGGGCGAACGCCTGCGCCAGGTCTTCGCCGAGATCCCGGACCCGCTGTGGACCAATCCCGACTCGCCCGATTCGCTGGTCCCTCCCAGCCGCGTGCACCAGCCGCTGCGCGCGGAGCCGATGGATGCGCCCGTGTCGAACTATCCGGCGCCGCAGGTGTTGGCTGAAGATCCGGGGAAGGATCAGGCGAACTAGGGGCGGTTTCCGGCAGGAACATGCCAAGCCTCCCAGGCCAGAACCCGGGACTCCGTCTGATACCGCAGGCTTCCGCGCGCATTTATGTGTTCCGGACGCCTTGATCCCTTGCAGCACGACCGGAATCTGCTTTACAGTTTCTTCAACGTATATGCACGCCATATGCCCACCTTCCGAGGCCCGCGCAATTCATTGCTGCGGGCTTTCGTGTTTTTGTGCGGCATGAATCGTTGCCATTTTGAATTTGGGTGCGATCTTTCCATTCACTGAAGGAAAGCCAGCCGTCTCCCGCGCCCTACACTGCTTCGATTCGTATGCAAGCCACGTGTCGGACAAAGGGTTACGTCATGCATTACGTCATGTATCTGGACGAGTTCGGCCACATTGGCCCATTCGTCTCTCGTGATCACGACAAGCACCGGACAAGCCCGGTGTTCGGCTTCGGGGGGTGGTCCTGCCTGTTGAATCCGTGCGCGAATTCGCCATCTACTTCTACAAACTGAAATGCCATCTATTGAAGTTCGAACTGGAACGGCAAGACCAACCTGCGTACCGCTGGGAAAAGAAGGGCGCGCAACTCTATACCGTCCGGAATGTTGAAAAGTACCAGCAGTTGCGGACCGCAACGGGGCGTTTGCTGAACCGGATCAGACAGATTGGCGGACACGTGATTTACAGCGGCGAGCAAAAGACAACAGACGCGGCATCGCATCAACCCGCGGAGATCTTCAAGCAGCAATTGCTACGCATAGTCCGGCGCGCGGATCGCTTTTTCTCGGCAAGGCAGGCCACCTTCATGCTTTTGATCGACGAGCAATAGGCGGGCAGCCGATGGCGCGAAATGAATGTCGAAGCCTGCACGCTGGCGATGTTCGAAGATGCCACCGACCGATGCAGAACGCTGGTCGAGCCGCTGATTCAAGGTGAGAGCCACCTGTTCCAGACCCTTCAATGTGCTGACTGGATCTGCAGCTTGGTGGGCCGGCTGTGCGCCTTCCAGGTGGCGTCCGCGCAGTACCAGGACTGGGAGATTTTTCACCGTTACTTTCATGACCGCGTGCAAGCCGCGGCCCTCCCGTGCAGCGGACTCGGTTCGCAGGAAGAGCAGGAAAATCCCCCGCTCATATCGCCTTCCGCGTAAACCCTCCTTTCCAGCAGCCGAAACCCGGCTTGCGGAACCGCGAATTCTCATCCGGGCGCTGTCGCGCCACACTGGTGTCCGGCCGTCATGCTTTGCCTTGGGGGCCCCGACAACACCACAAGGAGCGAGACATGCCCCCTATCTACGCGCGCGCCCTCAAGCGTGCAGCATGGCCCGTGCTGGCCCTGTCCTGCCTGGTTTCCGGCGCCGCCGGCGCGCAAGGCGCCTATCCCAATCATCCCATTTCGCTGGTCGTGCCGTTCGCAGCGGGCGGGCCGACCGATGTGGTGGCGCGCAGTCTGGGCGCGTCCATGTCCAAGACGCTGGGCCAAAGCATCATCATCGAGAACCGCACCGGTGCGGGCGGCACGCTGGCGTCCCAGCACGTGGCGCGCGCCGCGCCCGATGGCTACACCTTCCTGATTCACCACAACGGCATGGCCACCGCGCCGGCGCTGTACCGCAAGCTGTCATTCAACCCGCTGACGGACTTCGCCTATGTCGGCCAGGTGGCCGACGTGCCCATGACGCTGCTGGGCCGCAAGGACCTGCCCGCGGACGGCATGAAGGACTTCATCAAGTACGCCAAGGAAAACGGCAACAAGATCAACCTGGCCAACGCCGGGCTGGGCGCGGTGTCGCAGCTCTGCGGCATGTTGCTGCAGGAATCGCTGGGCGTGCAGTTCACCACCGTGCCCTATGCCGGCACGGCGCCGGCGATGACCGCGCTGCTGGGCGGCCAGGTGGACGTGCTGTGCGATCAGACCACCCAGACCATTCCGCAGATCAAGGCCGACCGCGTGAAGCTGTACGGCGTCACCACGCTGGAGCGCATCAAGACGCTGCCTGATGCGCCGACCCTGCAGGAGAACGGCCTGAAGGGCTTCGAGGTCAAGGTGTGGCATGGCGTCTACGCGCCCAAGGGCACGCCGCCAGAAGCCGTCGCGAAGTTCAACGAGGCCCTGCGCGCCGCGCTGAAGGATCCTGCCTTCACGCAGAAGATGGCGGAACTGGGCGCCGAGATCGTGCCGGAATCCAAGCAGACGCCGCAGGGCCTGCAGACCTGGCTGCAATCCGAGGTCGACAAATGGGGCGGCATCATCCGCAAGGCGGGGGTGTACGCGGACTGATGGCGCGGCGGGCGGCGGCGGTTGCTGCTGTCCGTTCATGAATATATATTCGCGTGCATGAGTACGAACGACGTAAAAAGCGCCAGGCGCGTCCTGGACATCCTGCAATTCTTCGCCGCGACGCGGGCGCCGGCCACGCTGTCGCAGCTTTCGGCCGGACTGGGCATCCCCAAGTCCAGCTGCCTGGCCTTGCTGGACACGCTGGAAGGCGACGGCTACGCGCATCAGACCGCGGGCCGTTATTACCTCACCCGCCGGTGGCTGAACGAGGCCCGCACGGTGGCCGAGCATGACCAGCTGACCACACGCATCCGGCCCACGCTGGAGGCGCTGCGCGACGAATTGGACGAGACCCTGATCCTGGCGCAACGGTCGGGCGACCAGGTGGTCTACCTGGACGTGGCCGAGCCCGAACGCATCGTGCGCTTCACGGCCAGGGTCGGCCAGCAAAAACCGCTGCATGCATCGGCCTCCGGGCGTGCCCTGCTGGGCGCCATGCCGCCTGCCGAACGCGAGGCGCTGGTCGCGCGCCTGCCCCTGGACCGCTATACCACCAAGACGGTCAAGACCCACAAGCAACTGCTGCAGCTGATCGATTCCGAAGCCCGGCGCGGCTGGCACGTCAATCTGGCGGAGCATCAGGCCGATACCCTGTCGGTTGCCGCGCCGCTGGTGTTGTACGGCGCCGTGCTGGCGCTGGTCGTGGGCGCTCCGCTGGACCGTTCCGCCTCCCGCGCCGACCTCATCGGCCAGACCTTGCTTGCCGCCGGCCGCGAACTCACGCAACGCCTGGACAGCCCGGCGCCCGCCGTGACTGCCTACTAAGGCCAGCCCCTAAAAGGGCTTCCGCCGCTCCGGCCGCCTGGCTGCCCCGAGGCGCCTGGCGGCCACGCCTTTACCTCCCTTTCCTGCTTCCCGCCGCGTCGCCCGCGCTGGCGGCGCGCGCCTGCGGCCGCCGCGGCCGCGATGGTTCCTGCGGGTTTACGACTAGCCAAACCCATTGCCGGCATGCGTTCATATCTATAAACTTTTGTTCAAGAGTAAGAACGAAACTCGGACTTGCCGGTAGCGGCTGCTCGAATTCCGGGCCGCTGCCCGGCGCTCTCTACACGAAGGAAAGAACATGGCTGGCCTTTACTACGAACAGTTTTCGCCCGGACAGGCGTTCAAGCACGCCTGGACCCGCACCCTGACCGAAATGGACAACGTGCTGTTCAGTTCCCTGACGATGAACGTGCAGCCGCTGCATCTGGACGCGCATTTCGCCGCGCAGACGGAGTTCGGCAAGCCCCTGGTCAACAGCCTGTTCACGCTGGGCCTGCTGATCGGCATGACGGTCAACGACACCACCCTGGGCACCACCGTGGCCAATCTGGGCATGACCGACGTGAACTTCCCCAAGCCGGTTTTCGCAGGCGACACCCTGCACGTGCGCACCCGCGTGCTGTCGGTGCGCGAAAGCAAATCCCGGCCCAACGCGGGCATCGTCGAGTTCGAGCACACCGCGCTGAATCATCGCGACGAAGTCGTGGCCACGTGCAAGCGTTCGGCCTTGATGCGCAAGCGTCCGGCCTGAGTTTGCCGCCGCCCAGGAGGATCACGATGACCCGCTCCCTGCTGTTCGTGCCCGGCGATTCCGGGCGCAAGTTCGATCACGCGGCCGCCAGCGCCGCCGATGCCCTGATCCTGGACCTGGAAGACTCCGTCGCCCCGGACCAGAAGCCTGCTGCACGCAAGGAAGTCCGCGCCATGCTGGAACGCGGCGCGGCAGGCAAGCAACTTTGGGTGCGCATCAACGCGCTGGACGGCGGCGACGCCCTGGCCGATCTGGCCGCCGTGATGCCCGCCGCCCCCTACGGCATCGTGCTGCCCAAGTGCGCCGGCCGGGCCGGGCTCCTGCACCTGTCGCACTATCTGGACGCCTTCGAGGCCGCGGCCGGCACAGCGCGCGGCGCCACGCGCATCCTCGCCATCGTCACCGAGACCGCGCAATCCCTGTTCGGCCTGCACGACTACCGCGACGCCACGCCGCGTCTGTGGGGACTGTCCTGGGGTGCGGAAGACCTGGCCGCCGACGTCGGCGCGCTGCGCAACCGCGAGGCGGGCCGCTACACGGAGCCCTTCCGTCTGGCGCGCTCGCTGTGCCTGATGTCGGCCGCCGCGGCCGGCGTGCGCGCCATCGACACGGTCTGCGTCGACCTGGACGCGCCCGAGGTTCTGGCAGCCGAGGCCGGCGAAGCCTTTCGCGACGGCTTCGTCGGCAAGATGGCCATCCATCCGCGCCACGTAGCCGCGGTCAACGCGGCGCTGAGCCCGGACGACGGCCAATTGCAATGGGCCCGCGCGGTCATTGCCGCCTTCGCCGCCAACCCGGGCGCGGGCACCTTGCGGCTGGACGGCAAGATGATCGACCGCCCGCACTTGCGCCTGGCGCGCCGCCTGCTGGGGGAGGACTGAACATGCCCGGACCACTGCACGGCATACGCGTCGTCGACATGACCAGCGTCGGCATGGGGCCCATGGCCACCCAGATGCTGGGCGACATGGGCGCCGACGTCATCAAGGTGGAATCCGCCGAGGGCGACGTGTTCCGTCACGTCACCCCCCAGCGCCATGCCGCCATGAGCCATACCCATCTGAACCTGAACCGCAATAAGCGCAGCGCGGTGATCGATGCCAAGACCCCCGAAGGCCGTGCGCAGCTGGACGCGCTGATCGGCGGCGCCGACGTCTTCATCTCCAACATGCGCGCCCCGGCGATGCGCCGCCTGGGCCTGGATTACGCGACGCTGCAGCCCCGCTTTCCCGGGCTGGTCTATTGCGCCTGCTATGGCTATTCGGAGCAAGGCCCTTATGCGGGACGCGCCGCCATCGACGACACCATCCAGGCCGCGTCGGGCATGGCCTGGCTGCAGGGCGGCGCGGGCGAGCAGGCGCCGCGCTACGTCAATTCCGTGGTCGCCGACAAGGTGGTCGCGCTGTACGTGGCCAACGCCGTGACCAGCGCCCTGCTGGCGCGCGAGCGCGGCGCGGGCGGCCAGGCCGTGGAAGTGCCGATGTTCGAATGCATGGTGGCCTTCCTGGCGCCGGAACATCTGGCGGGGCTGACCTTCGTGCCGCCCGAAGGGCCGGCGGGCTATACGCGCCTGCTCAATGAGTACCGCCGCCCGTTCCGCACGCAGGACGGCTACATGAGCGTGGTGCCTTACACCACGCCGCAATGGCAGCGCTTCTTTGCGCTGGCTGGCAACCCCGAGATGGCGCAGGACCCGCGCTACCTGACGCTCAACAGCCGCAGCAAGCATTTTCCCGAGCTGTACAGCTATGTCGAAAGCGTGCTGGGCAAGCGCACCACCGCGCAATGGATCGAACTGCTGGCGACCGCTGACATCCCCTATGCGCCGGTAAATGGCTTCGAGGAACTGCTGGCCGATCCGCACCTGCGCGCCACCGGCTTCTGGCATGAATCCGAGCACCCCACCGAAGGGCGCCTGATCCAGGCGGGCCTGCCCGTCAGGTTCAGCCGCACGCCGGCAGAGATCCGGCGGCATCCGCCCGGGTTGGGCGAACACACAGCCGAGATCCTGGCGCAAGCCCAGGCCGGCCGGACGTCCTAAGGTTCCAAAGCACGAGGAGACAAACATGAAAAACAACATCCGATCCGCCCTGATCGCCGCCGCGCTGTGCCTGCCGTCCCTGGCAGGCGCAGCCCCCGGCTATCCGCAGGCGGACAAGCCCATCCATTTCGTGGTCGGCTTTCCCGCCGGCAGCACCATCGACAACGTCTCGCGCGTGGTGGTCGACGATATCCGCGCCCGCAGCGGCGCGCAGATCATCGTCGAGAACAAGCCCGGCGCGCTGGGCGTGCTGGGCGTGGACACGGTGGCGCGGGCCGCGCCCGACGGCTACACCATGATGCCGAGTTCCAGCGCCACCAGCTCGTCCGGCCCCTATCTGTCCAAGGCCTTCCAGCGCTACGACGCCATGAAGGACTTCACCCAGGTCGGGCGCGTGGTGCGCTTCGACGTGGTCATCGTCACGCGCGCCGCAGGCCAGCATGGCGACGCGCGCCAACTGGTGGCGACAGCCAAGGAAAAGCCGAACTCGGTGACCAGCGGCTATGGCTCCGGCACGGGCCAGGTGGTGGCGGCGGCGTTCAGCCGCGCAGCCGGCGCCGAGGTGCTGGCGGTGCCCTACAAGGGCCAACCGGCCGCCATCACCGACCTGCTGGGCGGGCGCATCGATTTCGTGGCGGCCGACCTGGGGGCCGTGCTGCCGCAGATCCGCGCCAAGAACCTGAACGCCGTGGCCCTGGTTTCCAACAAGCGTTCGACCATCCTGCCGGCCGTGCCCACCGCCCAGGAACTGGGCATGGGCAGCCTGGACCTGACCGGCTGGATCGGCGTGGCCGGCCCCGGCGGCCTGGCGCCCGAGGCGGCGAAGTGGTGGTCCGAGCAACTGACGGCCACGATGCAGCAACCCGCGATCCAGGAGAAGCTGCGCGCCATGGGCATGGAGCCCGATCTGGCTACCGGCGATCCCTTGCAGCAGTTCGTGCGCAGCCAGTACGACGCCTGGGGCCAGCAGATCCGGCAAGCGGGCATCCAGCCGGAGTAAGCGGCGGGCTTGCCCAAAGAAAAGCCCACCCTCGCGGGTGGGCTTGGCATTTCTGGCGGGTGCAGCCTGTTACGCCTGCACGGACAGTTCCTTCCACACCGCCAGCGGCGCTTCCGCGTGGTTCAAGGTGTAGAAATGCAGGCCCGGCGCGCCGTTGTCCAGCAGCGTCTGGCACAGCTCGGTCACCACGTCCACGCCGAAGGCGCGGATGGAGGCCTTGTCGTCGCCGAACTCGGCCAGGCGCAGGCGGATCCAGCGCGGCACTTCCGCGCCGCACATTTCCGAGAAGCGCAGCAGTTGCGTGTGGTTCGTGATGGGCATGATGCCCGGCACGATAGGTACGTTCACGCCCTTGGCCTGGGCCCGGTCGACGAAGTCGAAGTAGGCGTCGGCGTTGAAGAAGTACTGCGTGATCGCGGCGTCGGCGCCGGCTTTCACCTTGTTCACGAAATGGTTCAAGTCGGCGGAGGGATTGGCCGCCTGGGGATGCATTTCGGGATAGGCCGCCACTTCGATGTGGAACCAGTCGCCCGTTTCCTCGCGGATGAACGACACCAGCTCGTTGGCGTAGCGCAGTTCGCCCGCATCGCCGCCCATGCCCGAGGGCAGGTCGCCGCGCAGGGCCACCACGCGCCGCACGCCCTCGTTCTTGTAGGCCTGGAGGATGTCCCGCAGATCCTGGCGCGTGGCGCCGACGCACGACAGGTGCGGCGCCGCCTCGCAGCCCAGGTTGCGCAGCGTGCGCACGGCATCCGCCGTGCCGGCGCGGGTGGAGCCGCCCGCGCCGAAGGTCACGCTGACGTACTTGGGCTGGATGGCCAGCATCTGCTTGGCCGCGCGCACCAGCCGCTCCTGGCCGGCCAGGTCGCGCGGAGGGAAGAATTCCAGACTGAAAGCGGGAGTAGTCGAGTCAGACATTAGGGGATCAGCTTCGTGAGCAGGCCAGAGATGATGCTGTACAGGATCGCACCGCCCACGGCCCACCAGAACCCGTTGACCTGGAAGCCCTTCAGCACGGAGCCGACGAACCAGAACAACAAGGCGTTGATGACGATGAGGAAGAGACCGAGAGTGACGATCGTGATGGGCAGTGTCAGCAGCACCAGCACCGGTTTGACCAGCATGTTCACCAGGCCCAGCACCAGCGCGGCGATGAGCGCCGATCCGAAGCTGGCCACGGTGATGCCGGGCAGCAGGTAGGCCACGGCCAGCAGGGCCACCGCGTTCAGGATCCAGACGAGTATCAATGCCATGTTCGATCTCCTGTTGTGAGCCCGCTGGCCCTGCCGCGGCGATACGTACGCGACAGGGGTCCTGCGGACCGGAAAGCCCGCGCCGGCATGGCGCGGCACTTTCCTATTTTGCTACAACCATCAATAGCGGTAGTGCTCGGGCTTGTAGGGGCCTTCGACTGGCACGTTGATGTAGTCGGCCTGATCCTGGCGCAGCGTCGTGAGCTTCACGCCCAGCTTCTTCAGGTGCAGGCGGGCGACCTTCTCGTCCAGGTGCTTGGGCAGCACGTAGACCTGACCCGACTGGTAGGCTTCGTTGCGCGTGAACAGCTCGATCTGGGCGATGGTCTGGTTGGCGAACGACGACGACATCACGAACGACGGGTGGCCAGTGGCGCAACCCAGGTTCACCAGGCGGCCCTGGGCCAGCAGGATGATGCGCTTGCCGTCCGGGAAGATGACGTGGTCGACTTGCGGCTTGATCTCTTCCCACTTGCAGTCGGCCAGGCTGGCGACGTCGATTTCGTTGTCGAAGTGGCCGATGTTGCACACGATGGCCTGGTCCTTCATGGCGTTCATGTGCTCACGCGTGATGACGTGGTAGTTGCCGGTGGCGGTGACGAAGATGTCGCCGTGCGCGGCGGCTTCTTCCATGGTCACGACCTTGAAGCCTTCCATGGCGGCCTGCAGGGCGCAGATCGGATCGACTTCGGTGACCCAGACCTGGGCGCGCAGCGCGACCAGCGCCTGGGCGCAGCCCTTGCCCACGTCGCCGTAGCCGGCCACGACGGCAACCTTGCCGGCGACCATCACGTCGGTGGCGCGCTTGATGCCGTCGACCAGCGATTCACGGCAGCCGTACAGGTTGTCGAACTTGGACTTGGTGACCGAGTCGTTGACGTTGATGGCGGCAAAGGCCAGCTCGCCCTTTTGCGACATCTGGTACAGGCGATGCACGCCGGTGGTGGTTTCTTCCGTCACGCCCTTGATCAGGGCCAGGCGGGTCGAATACCACTTGGGATCGCGCTTGAGGGTTTCCTTGATGGCGGCGAACAGGATGCGCTCTTCGTCGCTGCCCGGGTTGGCCAGCACCGAGATGTCCTTCTCGGCCTTGGTGCCCAGGTGCAGCATCAAGGTGGCGTCGCCGCCGTCGTCGAGGATCATGTTGGCGTTTTCGCCATTGGGCCATTCGAAGATCTTGTGGGTGTACTGCCAGTACTCTTCCAGCGTTTCGCCCTTGACGGCGAAGACCGGGGTGCCCGATGCGGCGATGGCGGCGGCGGCGTGGTCCTGCGTGGAGAAGATGTTGCACGAGGCCCAGCGCACTTCGGCGCCCAGGGCCACCAGCGTTTCGATCAGCACGCCGGTCTGGATGGTCATGTGCAGGCTGCCGGCGATGCGCGCGCCCTTGAGCGGCTGCTTGGCGGCGAATTCCTCGCGGATGGCCATCAGGCCGGGCATTTCAGTTTCGGCGATGGCGAGTTCGCGGCGACCCCAGCCGGCCAGCGACATGTCGGCGACGAGGTAGTCGGAGAAGGATTTATCGGTCACAGCGTTCATGGTGTGTAGGCTCCACGTGAAATACGAACGGCGCAGGATATGGCCGGACAACGCGAAGGCACCACGAAGGTCGAGTGCTCGCCTTTCCCGCCATATGCGACAAAGGTGAGCGCCGTTGCTGTAGCGCCGCGCAAGGCGCGCCGCTTGAACAAGGATTCCTGAGCCTGGCGAGCCTGGCTCCGCTTGCCGTGCCGGCTGGCGGGAACCGCAGGGTCGTCGCAACGCTCCTCAGGATTGCCGGGCATTGTACCCGGGAACCGTGCGCCAGGGATCAAACCCCTGGCTCCCTGGCGGGCATTTCGCCACCCGGCCGCCGCGCAAGCATGGCCCCTTCAGGGACGCACGACGCCTCGGCATGTTCCGCGCCGCGGGCGCTCCCATCCAGCGGCACCAGTGCAGCCAGCAGGGTCGCGGCCACCGAGTCCCAGCTGCGCGTCAGGGCATGTTCGCGCACCGCATGGCGGTCCAGCGACAGGGCCGAGCGGCAGGCATGGGCCAGGTCTTCGTCCAGGAAACCGGTGACGCCCTGGGTCACCACCGCCAGCGGCGCTTCGCTGCGGAAAGCGGCCACCGGCGTGCCGCAGGCCATGGCCTCCAGCATGACCAGACCGAAGGTGTCCGTCAGGCTGGGGAAGACGAAGGCGTCGGCCGACCCGTAGAGCGCCGGCAGCGCTTCGTCTTGCCGCATGCCCAGGAAAATCGCGTCGGGAAAGCGCTTCTTCAGCCGCGCCTCATCCGGCCCCGCCCCCACCACTACCTTGCTGCCCGGCAGGTCCAGCGACAGGAAGGCGTCCAAATTCTTCTCGCGCGCCACGCGGCCCACGCTCAGGAATACGGGACGGGGCAGGTCCGGGAAGGCCTCGCCCGCCCCCGGCTGGAACTTGCGCGGGTCCACCCCGCGCGACCAGATCTGCAGGTTCGCCAGGCCGCGCCGCGCCAGCACGTCGCGCACCGTGGGCGTCGGCACCAGCACCCGCTGCGAGGGCCGGTGAAACCAGCGCAGATAGCGCCAGGGCAAGGCCGCCGGGATGCCCATGCGCGCCTGCAGGTAGTCCGGGAACATGGTGTGGAACGAAGTCGTGAAGCGCCAGCCCCGCGCCAGCGCCATGCGGCGGGCGGCCAGTCCCAGCGGACCTTCGGTGGCGATATGCAGGGCGTCGGGCACGAGGTCGCCCAGGATGCGGCGCAATTGCCGGCCGGGCTGCAGACACAGCCGCAGGTCGGGCTCGGAAGGCGCCGGCACGGTGCGGCTGCCCTGCGGGTTCACCACGATCAGCTCGTGGCCCCATTCTCCGAGGATCTGCTGCATGGTCGTCCAGGTGCGGACGACGCCATTGACTTGCGGATGCCAGGCATCCGTGACCAGGACGATGCGCATGATGGAGCCGGAAGTGGGCAATAGCGCGATTTAGCCCGCGCCATGTGACATGCCCAAGACGGCCTGCGCGGCCGCCGGCTAGTTGTTGCGGCGGGGATACCCTTGCGCCGTGATGCGCACCCAGACTTCGCGCTTTTCCTCTTCCGTCATGAACACCCAGTTGGCGACTTCCATGGCGGTGCGGCCGCAGCCGCGGCAGATGTCGTCAAACAGCGTGGAGCAGACGGCCACGCAGGGCGAATCCGAAGCCTTGAAGGCGCGTTGCGCGTCTTCGGCGTCGGGGAGTTTGGAGAGGTCGACGTGGTGCTGATTCATCGGGCGTAGGTTAACACCGGCAGTGCGTCCCCTTTTAGAAGGCCCTATGCCCCGCCCGGACTTGAATGCCTGTCCGCGCGCGGGGTGCTACATGCGGGCCGAGCCCTGCCGCTAGCGCCAGCCGAAGAACTCTCCGGCCTGCGCCAGCAGCGCGTCCGGGCACTCTTCCGCAAGATAGTGCGCGCCCGGCAACGGGCCTCCGGACACCTCGTCGGCGATCGCGCGCCACAGCGCCAGCACGTCGAAGTTCCGGCCGACCGCGCCGCGCTCGCCCCACAGCGCACGCAGTGGCATGCGCAGGCGTTCGCCGGCCTCCCGGCCGGCGCGGTCGTGCTCCAGGTCCAGCGTGGCGGAAGCGCGGTAGTCCTCGCAGATGCCCGTGGCCCAGCCGGGCAATTGCGCCGCGCGTTCGTACTCGGCCATGGCCTCGGCGGAAAAGTGCGCCAGCCCGCCAGGCCGTCCGCCCATCACGGAACGCAGGTAGAACACCGGGTCGCGCTGGATCATGGTTTCGGGCAGCGGCGCCGGCTGGATCAGCCAGAACCAGTGGAAATAGGCCTGGGCGAAGGCGCGCGTGGTGCCTTCGTACATGTCCAGCGTGGGCGCGATGTCCAGCAGCATCATGCGGCTGACGGCGGCGGGATGGTCCAGCGCCAGCCGGTGCGCCACGCGCGCGCCGCGGTCGTGCGCCAGCACCTCGAAGCGCTCGTGGCCCAGGGCGCGCATCAGCTCGATCATGTCGGCCGCCATCTCGCGCTTGGAATGGGCAGAATGGTCCGGCGATGCGGCAGGCTTGTCGCTATCGCCGTAGCCGCGCAGGTCCGCCGCCACGCAAGTGCGGTGGCGCGTCAGTTCCGGCCAGACGCGATGCCAGATGGCGTGGGTCTGGGGATGGCCGTGCAGCAACAGCAACGGCGGGCCAGCGCCGTCGACGCGGGCTGCGATCTCGATGCCGTTGGCCGCGATGCGGCGCACGGGCAGGTCGAAGAATGCGGTCATATGGCCTCTCGGTCCAGGCGGTCGCGCACGCGGCGCGCCAGGTCTTTCATCCAGGGGTGCCGCGCCCAATGCCCGGCCTCGAAACGTTCCACCTCGTCCAGCTGCTGCAATGAGGCGCCCACCATGTCCTGCCCCTGCACGTACATGCGGCGGTGACGTTCTGGCAGCGTGAACGCCGCTGTCCAGCCGTCCATGGCGGTGACGCTCCCTGCCGCCACATCGATGCTGACGCGGTTGGTGGCCGTATTGGACACCCTGGCGAGCAAGGCGTCGATCTCGGCCGGCGCCAGGCTGATCAGCAGCAGGCCGTTGTTTACAGCATTGAAGTAGAAGATCTCGCCGAAGCTGGGTGCGATCACCGCGCGGATGCCGAACTGCTGCAAGCCCCACACCGCATGCTCGCGACTGGAGCCGCAGCCGAAATTCGGCCCTGCGACCACGATGGACGCGCCGGCATAGGCGGGCTGGTTCAGCACGAAATCGGGCCTGGGCGCGCCGCCCGCATCAAAGCGCAGGTCATGCAGCAGGCCGCGGTCCAGCCCTGCCTTGTCGATGATGCGCAGAAACTGCTTAGGCATGATCTGGTCGGTGTCCAGATTGGAAAAAGGCAGCGGCGCGGCAACGCCCTCGATGGTTGCGGTCATGCGTGTTGCTCCCAGACGCGGACGTCGACAATGCGGCCAGCCAGCGCGGCGGCGGCGGCCATCGCCGGAGACATCAGGTGCGTGCGGCCCGCGCGCCCCTGCCGGCCTTCGAAATTGCGGTTGGTGGTGGAGGCGCAGCGCTCGCCCGGGCTGAGCACGTCGTCGTTCATGGCCAGGCACATGGAACAGCCAGGCTGGCGCCATTCGAAGCCGGCCTCGATCAATTGCGCCGCAATGCCTTCGGCCTCGGCCTGTGCGCGCACCGCACCCGATCCGGGCACCACCATGGCCCGCACGCCGGCCGCCACCTTGCGGCCGCGCACCACGGCTGCCGCCGCGCGCAGATCCTCGATGCGTCCGTTGGTGCAGGAGCCGATGAACACGCGGTCTATCGGCACGCCAGCTATCGGCGTACCCGGCGCCAGGCCGATGTAGTCCATGGCCTTCTCCAGCGCCAGGCGGGCCAGCGCGTCGGGCTCGGCCTGCGGGTCCGGCACCACGCCATCCACCGGCATGGCCTGGTCCGGGCTGGTGCCCCAGGTGACGAAGGGCGCGATCGCGGCGGCATCCAGCACGTGCTCGGCGTCGAACACGGCATCTTCGTCCGAGCGCAGCGTGGCCCAATGGGCGCGCGCCTGGGCCAGCGTCTCGCCTTGCAGTTCGGGCGCATGCGCGGCGACATAGGCCTCGGTGATGGCGTCCGGCGCGATCAGCGCGGCGCGCGCGCCGGCTTCCACCGTCATGTTGCACAAGGTCATGCGGGCCTCGGCGGACAGCGCGGCGATGGCCTCGCCGCAGAACTCCACCGCATGCCCGCGCGCGCCTTGCGCGCCGATGCGGTGCACGATACAGATCACCAGGTCCTTGGCGCTGACACCGGCCGGCAGCGCGCCGTCGACGCGGATGCGCATGTTGCGCGCCACGCGGTACGCCAGCGTCTGCGTGGCCAATATGTGTTCGACCTCGGACGTGCCGATGCCGAAGCCCAGCGCGCCCAGCGCGCCATAGGTGGTGGTGTGGCTGTCACCGCACAGCACCACCATGCCCGGCAGCACCATGCCATGCTCGGGCGCGATCACGTGTTCGATGCCTTGCAGCGGATCGGTGGTGTCGAACAGCGCGATGCCCTGCTCGTCGCAATTGCGCTTGAGGTTCAGCGCCTGGCGCGACGAAGCGTCGTCGGCGATCACGCGCAGTGCCGCCGGCACCGGATGCGTGGGGATGATGTGGTCCACCACCGCCATCTGTTGCCCGGGGCGCAGCACGCCGCGCCCGCGCGCGGCCAGGCCGCTGAAGGCCTGCGGGCTGGTGTATTCGTTCATGATGTGCAGGTCGACGTAGAGCAGGATGTGCTCGTCGTCGATCCGGGCCACCTCATGGCTGGCCACCAGTTTGTCGTACAGCGTCATGCCGGGCATGTCTTGCGTCCTTCGTAGTTGGGTCTTGCGGCCCGGTCAGTTGGCCTGGATGCCGGCGTCCTTGACGATGCCGGCCCAGCGCGTCATCTCGGCGGCTACCATGGCGTCCGTCTTGGCGGGCGAGGAAATCAGCGGATCGAAGCCCTCGCGGCCCATGCGCTGCGCCAGCTCCGGCGAACGCAGGGCCTGTTCGAGCTTGGCGTTCAGCGTGTCGATCACGGCTTGCGGCGTGCCCGCGGGCGCGCTGATCACGAACCAGGTGTTGAACTCGTAGCCGGGCAGCCCGGACTCGGCGATGGTGGGCACGTCGGGCAAGAGCGGCGAACGCGTGGTGCCGGTCACGCCCAACGCCTTGAGCTTCTTGCCGTCGACCTGTGGCTTGGCTGCGGACAGCACCGGAAAGCTCATCTGCACCTGGCCGCTGATGGTGTCCACCATGGCCGGGCCGCCGCCCTTGTAGGGCACGTGCAGGATCTGGGTCTTGGACACCGACTTGAACAGTTCCGCGGCCATGTGGAACGTGCTGCCCGTGCCTGCCGAACCGAAGCTCAGGTCGTTGGCGGGCCGCGCGCGCACATAGGCCAGCAGCTCGCTCACATTGGCCACGGGCAACTGGTTGGTCACCGTCAGCACATGCTGCGACGTTCCTATCGTGCCGACCGAACGCAGGTCCTTGGCCGTGTCGAACGGCATGTTCTGGAACAGCGCCGGGTTGATCGCCAGCGACATGGTGTTGACGGCCAGCGTGTAGCCGTTGGGCTCGGCGCGCGCCACTGCGGCCATGCCGATGTTGCCGGAAGCGCCGGCGCGGTTCTCCACCACGACACTCTGCCCCAGGGCGCGGCCCCAGGCGTCCGAAATCAGTCGCGCGGCGATATCCACGCTGCCGCCGGGCGCGAACGGCACAATGAGCGTCACGGCGCGCTGGGGAAAGGCGCCGGCGGCGGCGGCCGGTTGGGTCCAACAGGATGCGGCAATGGCCGCGCATAGAACGCCGGCCGCTTTGTTGATCTTCATTCCTGGTCTCCTCGGTTGGCCGCGCAGGCGGCTCTTTAGTGGTGAGGCCAGTGTATAAGCGGGTCTTCTTCTTATAATTGCTAATCCAGATAAAGCTTTATTAAATTCAGTTTATAAATAAGCGCATGGACGCCCTCTCCGATCTCGCCTTCTTCTCACTGGTAGTGAAGCACGGCAATCTGTCCGCCACCGCCCGCGAACTGGGCCTGACGCCGCCCGCGGTCAGCACGCGCCTGGCCAAGCTGGAGCAGCGCCTGGGCGTGCGGTTGCTGAACCGCACCACCCGCCGGGTCAGCGTCACGCAGGAAGGTGAGCTATATCTGGCCGAGGGCGCACGTATCCTGACGGACCTGGAGGCGCTGGAACGTTCCGTATCGAGCGCCCGCGCCCGTCCCCAAGGGCTGCTGCGGCTGAACGCCACGTTCGGCTTCGGCCGCGCCCACATCGTGCCCGCCGTGTCGGACTTCGCCCGCCAGTACCCGGAAGTGGAAGTGCAGATGCGGCTGACCGACAGGCCGCTGAACCTGATCGAGGAAGGCTTCGACGTGGCGGTGCGCTTTGGCGACCTGCCCGATGCGCGCCTGACCGCGCGCAAGATCGCCTCCAATCGGCGGCTGCTGTGCGCGTCGCCGCGCTACCTCGAAATCCATGGCGAGCCGCGCGCGCCGGGCGACCTGCAACGCCACCGCTGCATCGTGGTGCGCGAGAACGACGTGGCCTACGGCACCTGGCGGCTGGAATCGGGCCAGCGCGCGGAGACCGTGAAAGTGCGCGGTCCGCTCAGTTCCAACGACGGGCAAAGCGCCCTGGAATGGGCGCTGGACGGTCACGGCATCGTCATGCGTTCGGAATGGGAAACGGCCGAGCACCTGCGCGCCGGCCGCCTGCGCGCGGTGCTGGCCGACTGGCGCACGCCGCCCGCGGACATCCACGCGCTGTATCCCGAACGCCTGAACCTGCCGGCCAAGACGATCGCTTTCGTGGAGTTCCTGTCGCAGCGCTTCGCCCGGCATCTGCGCGCGCCGGGTTCGGACGACGCGGTCTGGTGAACACGCCGCGTCATATTCCGCACTGACGGGGACGCAACGCTACGCGTCCACCCCCAGCCGCGCGCCGGCGCGCACGATGCCGCAGCGCTTGTGCGCCCGCATCACCACGCCGACTTCGCTGTTCAACACGCCATCCAGCTCGCCCAGGCGGCGCGTCACCACGTCCCACAAGTGCAGGCTGTCGCGGCACAGCACGTGCCAGAACAGCTGCGACGCGCCGCTGGTGCCGAACAGGCAGCGGGTGTTGGGATCCAGCGCCAGATGCGCGGCCAGCGCGTCCACGGCTTGAGGGCGCACTTGCACGGAGATAACCGCCTCCACCGGAAAGCCGACCAGCGCCGGCTCCACTTCCACACGGAAACTCAGCGCGCGGCGCTCCACCATGTTGTGCAAGAGACGCTGCGCGGTGGGTTCACTGACGCCAGCCTGCTCGGCCAGTTCGGCCAGGCTGGCGCGGCCATCACGCATCAGCCAGGCCACCATGCGCTGCTCGGCGTCCGTCAACGCCGCGGGCGGCTGCGCCATGGCGGACTCGGCCGCCGCTGCGTCGGGCAGGGCCTGGATGCGCCACTGGCCGGCGCGCCGGAACGGCCGCAGCACCACCCGCGCCTCCACGTGCTCCACCCCGTCGATGGACGGCAGCACACGCGTGACCACGTCCGGCATGTCGGCCGCGTCCGCCAGCGTCAGCTCGGCCATCAGGTCAGCCGAACCGGCCAGCGTGACCACCAGCTGGCTCAGGTCCAGTCGCGCCAGCTGATCGGCCACCTCGGGCACGCGGCCCGACCGGCAGCGCACCCAGGCGTGCAGCACCACGCCGCGGCCGGTGGCCAGGGGATCGGGTTCCGCGATGACACGCAGGGCATCGGCATCCATCAGGCGCTTGATGCGGCGCGCGACAGTGCGCTCGGGAATGCCGGTGGCGGCTCCCAGCTCGCGCCAGGACGCGCGCGGGTCCGCCTGCAGCGCGATGAGACAGGCGAGATCGGTGTCGTCCAGCCCCGGAGCTAGGGGCTTACCCTTACTTGACGTGTCCATATTCATTAAATTAACGTTCGCGCATTGATAAAAACACAAAATTAAACGGTCTTTTTGACCAAAAATAAATTCTTATTTGAGGTTTTCATGAGCAGCACTTCAGCGCCCCTGCGCAAGCCGCAGGGGGCAGCCGCCTCGGCCGGCACCGCGCCCGTTTCCCGCTCGCGCACCATTCTGGCCGGTAGTGTAGGCAATGCCGTCGAATGGTTCGACTGGACCATCTACGCGTCCTTCGCCATCTTCTTCTCCAGCCAGTTCTTCCCCGAAGGCAATGAAACCACGGCCCTGCTGGCGACCTTCGGCATTTTCGCGGTGGGCTTCTTCATGCGTCCGGTCGGCGGCTGGCTGCTGGGCATCTTCTCCGACCGCTACGGCCGCAAGGCCGCGCTGGGCCTGACCATCCTGATGATGGCCGGCGGCTCGCTGATCATCGCCGTCACCCCCACCTACGCCTCCATCGGCCTGGCCGCGCCGCTGCTGCTGACCGCTGCGCGCCTCTTGCAAGGCCTGTCGCTGGGCGGAGAGTATGCCTCGGCCACGACCTTCCTGGCGGAAATGGCGCCGCCCAACAAGCGCGGCTTCTATTCCAGCTTCGTGTTCTTCAGCGCCGCCGTGGGCATCCTGGCCGCCTCGGCCATCGGCTGGGTGCTGACCTCGACCTTGACCAAGGTCGAGATGGCCGCCTGGGGCTGGCGCATTCCGTTCTTCCTGGGCGCGCTGGGCGGCCTGGCCGGCATGTGGATCCGCCGCTCGATCCCGGAGACCGAAGCGTTCTCGCACGCCAAGAAGGCTGGCGTCGAAAAGCAGCCGCTGCGCACGCTGCTGCGCGACCATCCGCGTGAAGTGCTGCGCATCGTGGGCTTCTCCATCCTGACCACGTTCGCGTTCTACATCTTCGTGGCCTACGTGCCCACCTACGCCATCCGCCAGGTGCATGCCGACCCAAAGACCGCGTTCGCCGCCAACACCGTCGCGCTGATCGTGTTCATGCTGGTGCAGCCGCTGTTCGGCATCCTGTCCGACCGCATCGGCCGCAAGCCGCAGCTGATCTTCTTCGCCGCCGGCTACCTGGTGTTCTTCTATCCGCTGATGACCACGCTGGGCCCGTCGTTCGGTTCGATCCTGGCGGTGGAGCTGTTCGGCCTGGTGCTGTACGCCATGTACACCTCGATCGCGCCGGCCATCATGTCGGAACAGTTCCCCACCAGCGTGCGCGCCGTCGGCATCGGCACGCCGTACAACCTGGTCGTGGCCCTGCTGGGCGGCACCACGCCCTACCTGCTGACCTGGCTGCAAAGCAAGGGCATGGAGCGCTGGTTCTTCTACTACGTGCTGGCGGGCGCCGTGATCACCCTGATCACCTTCATCCGCATGCCGGAAACCAAGGGCCAGAGCCTGAAGTAAGCAGAGAGAACGAACGTCACGCAATAGCGCTTTCCGGTTCCCGCGGGACCGGAAAGCTTTTTCTTTTCCGATGAGACCCATGCCAGCACTAGACACCGCCCTGCACTTCCAAGACGCCCAGGCCCTGGCCGGCGCCATCCGCCGGCGCGAACTGAGTTCGCGCCAGGTCACCACCCACTTCCTGGACCGCATCGAGCGCGCCCCCGCGCTGGCCGCCTACAGTGAAGTCACGGCCGAGCGCGCGCTGGCCCAGGCCGACGCCGCCGACCGCCTGCTGGCCGCGGGCATTGTGCTGGGTCCCCTGCACGGCGTGCCCGTGGCGGTGAAGGACAGCGTGCAATGGGACGGCGTCAGCGCCAGCCTGGGTTCGCTTGCCTTGCAAGGCCGGATCAGCGGTGAAACGGCGGTGCCGCTGCACAAGCTGGCCGCCCAGGGCATGGTGGTGCTGGGCAAGACCCGCATGACCGAGTTCGCCTTTGGCCTGTCGGGCCAGAACCCCACCCAAGGCACGGCGCGCAACCCTTGGGACGCGCAGACGGCGCGCGCGCCGGGCGGCTCGTCCAGCGGCGCCGGCGTGGCCGTGGCCGCGGGCCTGGCGCCGCTGGCGCTGGGTGGCGACACCGGCGGCTCGGTGCGCGCGCCGGCGGCTCTGAATGGCCTGGTGGGCTACAAGCCGTCCACCGGCGTGATCAGCCGCGCCGGCTGCCTGCCCTTGTCGGACACGCTGGACGTACTGGGTCCGATCACACGCACGGTGGCGGATGCCCGGCTGCTCGCCCGACTGCTGGCCGGCCCCGACATCGGCGACGCGGCCACGCTGGAATTTCCCGCAAGCGCCATCGCCGCCTTGCGCCAGCCCGCCGCGCGCGCCCCCGGTCCGGTGGCGGTACTGGCGCCCGACGCCTGGCCCGCTTCCTTGGCCGACGCCGGCCTGCGGGCCTGGCGCGAAGCCGAGGAAAACCTGGCGCGGGCCGGCTACACGCCCACGCCCTGGCATCCGCCCGCGGCCCTGTCCTTTGCCCGCATGGCCGACGACAACTCGCTGGTGCTGGCCTATGAGGCCTACCGCTATTACGGCGCGCTGGCCGAAGACCCGGCCACGCCGCTGTGGGAAGTGGTGCGCAAGCGCATCGCGGCCGGCGGCCGCATCGCGCAGGCCGACTACGAAGCCGCGCTGCAACGCCGCGCCGCCGACATGGCCGCGTTCGCGCAAGCGATGCAAGGCCTGGACGCCCTGCTGATGCCCGCCTGCGACCAGGCCGCGCAAGCGCTGGACGCCGACGATACGCGCCACGCCGGACTGGGCAAGCTGCTGCGTCCCGCCAACTTCCTGGGCGCGGCCGCCATCTCGCTGCCCGTGGGCTTCGATGCCGAAGGCATGCCCATGGCGGTGCAGTTGCTGGCGCCGGCAGGCGGCGACGCGGCAATGCTGGATTGCGCCGCGGCGCTGGAGCCGGTGCTGGCGCCTAAGCTGCGCCGGCCCGATCTGTCGGCCTGGGGACTATAAGGTCCGCGTGCCCACCACATCCGCTGCCAGGCATGCAACGCTATCTGGCAGCGCATGTGCTCAAGAGCCACTCGCGAAACACCCTGCATTTGCGCGGCAGCTCGGCGCGCGGATACACAAGATACCAGCTCTTGTTGCTCGCGATGGGACGTTCGAAGGGAACCAGCAGTTCCTTGCGCCGCAACATTTCAGTGGCGAACGAAGGCCGGCCAAGCACGACGCCCATGCCTGCGAGTGCCGCCTCGACCGCCACGACATAGGAGTCGAACTGGTGCCCCTTGGCGAGCAGGGCGGGATCAGGCAGACGTTCCCCGTCCCGGCGCGTTTCCCGAAACCAGCGGGGCCAATCCTCCGGCGACGTGGTGATATGCAGCAGCGGGAAGCGCAGCAGTTCGTCGGGCTGCAACAGCGCGCCGCGCCGGTACAGCTGCGGCGACAGCATGGGCACCATGTCCGGACTGACCAGCGGCTCGAAGCAGAACTGCGGGTCGTGCTCATACGCCCGAATGGCCAGATCGCAAGTGTCGTAGAAATCCGTCAGCGCATGGGTCACCGATAACAGCTTGATCTGGATCCAGGGATGACGCCGCGTGAAATCAGGCAGCCTGGGTATCAGCCAACGCATCGCAAAATTGGGCAGCACGCTCAAGGTCAGCGTGGCGGCGGCTTGCGGGCCGGTCACGTCCTCTGTCGCCGTCTGGATCAAGTCGAATGCGCTTTTGAGCGCGGGCGCCAGGCTCTCGCCCCGCTCCGTCAGCTCTAGCCCCGCGCGCGTGCGGCGGAACACCGCAAAGCCGAGCCATTCTTCCAGGCCCTTGATCTGCTGGCTGACCGCCGCGGGGGTGACGTGCAGGTCCTGCGCGGCCTGCGCGAAGCTGCGCAGACGCGCGGCCGCCTCGAATACCTGAAGCGCCTTCAAAGGAGGAAGTCTGCGGCTCATCGTGATGTTGGCTATCAAGCAATTCCATGGGTGACATTAGAAATTCTAACGACGATTGGCATCACGTTTAGAAAAAATGCGGCAAAAATAAGGCCCACCCAAAGGAGACATTCAAAAACATGACCATCGAAGCAATCACGCCGCAGGATCACATGGCCTGCATCGCCGCCATCCAGCGCTTTGCAATGCTGGTGGATGCGGCAAGGTACGACGAGGCTGCCGATCTGTTCGCGGTCGATGGCGTACTGCAACGCCCCGATGAGCGCATCGAAGGCCGTGCCGCGCTGCTCTCGTCGTTCAAGGCCCGCCCCGTCCAACGCCTGACGCGCCACATCCTCACCAACGTGCTGCTGGAACCGGTCAGCTCCGGCCAGATACGCGCCTTCAGCTATGTCTCGGTCTACCGCCATCTGGGCCAGGAACCGCTGCCGCCCGTGTTGCCGGTGGCTGCCCGGCAGCCGGAAACCATCGCGGAGTACAGCGATGAGCTGTGCCTGCGGGACGGCCAATGGCTGCTACGGAACCGCACGGTGCGGCCGGTGTTCGACACGCTCTAGGGCAAGGTTTTTTCAGCTCGGCCGAACCTGACGCCGGACGCTGAAGGAGGACATGATGTCTGAAATGCACAAGCGGCCAGGCGCGCCCCGCAAGGGCCTGCCCTGGCTGCAACGCGCAGTCATGGTCGCGCTGGGCGCGCTGTTACTGACTGGCGCTGCCCGGGCCGAGGATCAAGCCATCCGCATCGTCGTGTCGTTGCCGGCTGGCGGCGGCGTGGATGTCATGGCGCGCTATCTGGCCCAGCAACTGGGAACGGAACTGCAACGTCCCGTGGTGGTGGAAAACCGCCCCGGCGGCAGCGGCACGATTGCCGCCCGCGCGGTCATGAATGCGCCCGATGGCCAGACGACCCTGTTGGCAGGGGGCAACCAGGAAATCACCATTGCGCCACATCTGCTGAAGGATGAGTACTACCGGCCGCTGGAATACCTGTTGCCGGTACTGCAGGTCGGCGTTGTGCCGTCGGTGGTTGTCGCCAAGGCGGGGACCAACGCCAGCCCTGACGCATTGCTGCAAGGCCTGAAGGAGCGGCGCGACTTGTCCATCGGCATACCCGGACGCGGCACGCCCATGCATATCGCCCTGGAAGATGTGGCTCATCAGGCCGGCGGACAATTCCTGCCGGTGCCATACAAGGGTGCGCCTGACGTGCTGACGGGCGTACTGTCGGGATCCACCCGATATGGCGCCGTCGGGTATTCGGCCGCCAAGAGCCTGCTGGACGGGGGCAGCCTCGTCACGGTAGCCGTGTTGGCGCAACAGCGCTCCCCGCTGCTTCCTCAGGTGCCCGCGTTTTCCGAGCAGACCTAGTTTCAGCAGGGTCTGCCGCAAGTATGGTACGGCTTTTTCATGCCGGGCAA
>PJUE01000268.1_pt1 | contig 47632 bp, 45 predicted proteins | sample 1512171 | NCBI WGS metagenome assembly PJUE01 (sample SAMN08177674, study PRJNA422409) | Feces metagenome, whole genome shotgun sequencing project. | isolation source: Chicken feces (3) enriched on wood chips: alkali lignin treatment | host: Gallus gallus | place: USA: Madison | collected 2015-01-15
TACCGATCACCTGTTCGTGGTCAGCCGCCGCCACCAGTACCTGGGCCGCGTGTCGCTGGCCGCGCTGGTCACCCACGAGGACACCACGCCGATCAACCGTCTGATCGATGACGAACAGCCGGCCATCGACGTCGGTGAGAGCGACCAGGAGGTGGCGCGGCAGTTCTCCGACCATGACTGGGTGTCGGCTCCGGTGGTGGACGACAACAACATCCTGCTCGGCCGCATCACCATCGATGACGTGGTGGACATCATCCGTTCGCAGGCCGAGCACCAGGCGCTGGGCGCCGCCGGCCTGGACGAGGAAGAAGATCTGTTCTCGCCGATCAAGCGTGCCGTGCGCGGCCGCGTGGTCTGGCTGGGCATCAACCTGTGCACGGCATTCCTCGCTGCCAGTGTGATCGGCCAGTTCGAACTGACCCTGCAGAAGGTGGTGGCGCTGGCGGTGCTGATGCCGATCGTCGCCGGCGTGGGCGGCAACGCCGCAGTGCAGGTGCTGACCCTGATGGTGCGCGGCATCGCCCTGGGCCAGGTCGGCCAGAGCAATGCGCGCATCCTGCTGTGGAAGGAGGCACGCGTGGCGCTGATCAACGGCACGTTGATCGGCCTGCTGGTGGGCCTGATCGCGTTTGTGTGGTTCCACAGCGCCCTGCTGTCGCTGGTGATCACCCTGGCGCTGATCATCAACTTCCTGGCCGCTGCGCTGGCGGGCGTGCTGCTGCCGCTGCTGCTCAAGCGCATGAACGTGGACCCGGCCGTGGCCGGTACCGTGGTGGTGACCGCGGTGACCGACGTGATGGGCTTCTTCAGCTTCCTCGGCCTGGCCACCCTCATCCTGCTGCACTGACCCCGCACGGGGTCGGATCCCTGCGCAGCAGGGCTCTGACCCCAACGGCAATACTCTCCGGACGCGCCCATGGCCACGACGATTGAAAACTACTTCCAGCCCGGCTGGCGCGAGCAGATGCACACCTGTGCCGCCTGCGAATGGAAAGGCAGCTCGCGGGCGATGGTGATGGAGCTGGACGAGGACGCCACCGAGTACGACTGCCCGGTATGCGAGAACCCGCTGCTGGTGGTGCTGCACCCGGACATGGCGCAGGTGCAGGCCGCCGCCGCCGAGGGCAACGCAGAGGCGCAGGAACAGCTGGACATCATCGCCAGTTTCCCGCGACCGCAGTGACGCGCTGCACGATGCCCAACGGGCGCGGACCCACTACCATGAAAACGCTTCCAACCCTTGGGGAAACGTCATGGTCCGTCCGTTGCTGCGCTGGCTGCCGCTGCTGTCCCTGCTGATGCTGGCCGCCTGCGCCAGCACGCCCGACAGCGCGCGTGGCCATTTCGAATCACGCGCGGTGAAGGTGGATGGGCAGACCGCCTACTACCAGGTCTTCATTCCCGCGGTGGCGGCACGCACGCCCGGTTCGCTGCCGGTGGTGCTGTTCCTGCACGGCTCGGGTGAGCGCGGTCGCGATGGCGTCAAGCAGACCCATGCCGGGCTGGGCCCGTACCTGCGCGAGCATGCCACCGACTTTCCGGCGCTGGCGGTATTCCCGCAGGTGCCCGCCGACGAGGAATGGAGCGGCCGCAACAACCGCGTGGCAATGGCCGCGCTGGATGCGGCGATCGCCGAATTCGGTGCCGACCCGGCGCGGCAGTACCTGACCGGCATGTCGATGGGCGGCTACGGCAGCTGGAACATCGCCCTGGACGAGCCGCAGCGTTTTGCGGCGATCGTGCCGGTTTGCGGCGCGGTGCTGGCCCCGCGCGCGGTGCGCCCGACCCTGTTCGTCGAACAGGTGGCGCACGAAGCCGATCCCTACGCAGCAATCGCGCAGCGCCTGCAGCAGACCCCGATCTGGATCTTCCACGGCGCGCAGGACGACGTGGTGCCCCCGGCCGATGACCGCCGCCTGCATGCAGCGTTCGAGGCGGCTGGTGCGCGTGACGTGCGCTACACCGAATACCCCGACGGCAACCACAACGCCTGGGACGCGACCTACGCCGACCCGGCGATGTGGGCATGGCTGTTCGCGCAGAAGCGCTGACGGTCGGTCCACGGCCTGCTAGGCTGCCCGGACGGCGCCGGTGGCGGCGCATCAGGGGGCGGGACCATGAAAGCAGGGATGCTGCAGGCGGCACTGTGTGTGCTGCTGGCATGTAGTGCACAGACGCAGGCTCAGGAAGCGGAACCAGCCTTCCACCTGACCACGCTGCAACCGGTCAGGCAGGGCGTCGACAATGGCCTGGGCCATCATCTGCGCGGCGACGTCCGCAACGCCAAGCGCATCACTGGAAGCGGCGATCTGAAAGCGGCCGAGCAGCAGCTGCAGGCACCGCTGTCCTATTGCCGCGCGCAGCGCGACACACCCGGGCGGCGCGCCCTGGCCTTCAGCACGCGCCGGCAGTACGAGCAGTACCTGGCCGAACACACTGACGGCATGCCCACCGAATGGCTGGATATCACCTGCGCCTCGGCCCTGCAGCAGCTGGCCTACATCCGGGTGGAGCAACGCCGTTTCAAGGATGCGGTAGTGGTACTGGAAGAAGCCATCGCACTGGCACCGCTTGATCCGGAAAGCTTCAACGAAATGGGAGTTGCGCTGATACAGCTGCGGCGCCCGCAGGATGCACTGGGCTTCTACCAGCGCGCATTGGCCCTGATAGATCGCGACGGCGTGTCGGTCAACAGCCGCCCGGTGGCGCTGCGTGGCATCGGCTTTACCCTCATCGAGCTGGGCGAACTGAAGAAGGCCCGCGCCACCTTCGAGCAGGTGCTGGAGATCCAGCCGAACGACCCGAAATCGTTGAACGAGCTGGCCTACATCGACGCCATGGAAGCCCGATAGCGACCGACGGCGCTCGGTAGGTGCCAACCTTGGTTGGCACAGCTTCTGGTAGGTGCCAACCTTGGTTGGCATACGCTTACCCAAAGCCAAGTCATTCCCCGATGTTCACCGCAGGCAGGCCCGCCCATGCTTGCTTCCATGAACAGCCCCCGACTTCTGCTCGGCCGTCATTCCGGCATCGGCCTCAGCTACATCCTCACCACCGTTGTGCATGGCCGCGTTCCGTTGCTTGCCAGCGATGCTGCTGCAGAGCTGGCTATCCGCGAATTTCAGCGCCTCGATCAGGAAGGCTTCACCCGTTCCATTGCCTACGTGGTCATGCCCGACCACATTCATTGGCTGCTAGAACTGCGCGCAGGAACACTTGAAACGGTGATGAAGCGTTTCAAGTCGCGCACGGCACAGCAGGTGAATCGATATTTAGGGCGAGTCGGGCGTTTCTGGCAGGGCGGCTATCACGATCACGCGATTCGATCAGATGAATCGCTGTACGGGCATGCGATGTATCTGATGGGTAACCCGATCAGAGCTGGGTTGGCGGCACAGGTCGGGCAGTATCGGCACGCGTGGTGCGAATGGGAGGTGGAATTGCCAAGTGGTTGTCTGGGATCCACTGGCACTGACGATAGTGCCAACCAAGGTTGGCACCTACCAGAGCGGTGTGCCAACCAAGGTTGGCACCCACCAGAGCGCTGCCCCCACCCGGGCAGCGGTCAGCCCAGCAGGGTTTCCAGCACGGCCATGCGCACGGCGACGCCGTTGGCGACCTGGCGCAGCACCCACGACTGCGGGCCGTCGGCCACTTCGTCGGTCACTTCCACGCCGCGGTTGATCGGGCCCGGGTGCAGCACGGCTGCATCCTTGCCGGCGCGCGCCAGGCGTTCGGCGTTCAGGCCGTACTGGGCGTGGTACTGCTCCAGCGACGGCACCAGGCCTTCTTCCATGCGTTCGCGCTGCAGACGCAGCATCATCAGCGCATCCACGCCTTCCAGCATCGCGTCGAAGTCCTCGCCGACCACGCAGCCCTTGAGGGTTTCATCGTCCGGCAGCAGCGACTGCGGGCCGCACACGCGGATCTCACCCACGCCCAGCGTGCGCAGTGCGTGCAGGTCAGTGCGGGCCACGCGCGAGTGCTTCACGTCGCCGACGATCACGACCTTCAACTTGGAGAAATCCGGACCCTTGGCCTGGCGCAGGGTCAGCATGTCCAGCAGGCCCTGGGTCGGGTGCGAGCTGCGGCCGTCGCCGGCATTGACCAGGGCGGTGCCCTCGCCGGCTGCGGCGGCCAGCGCAGCCACCGCGCCGTCATCGGGGTGGCGCACCACGAAGCCGCGCACGCCCATCGCTTCCAGGTTCTTCAGCGTGTCGCAGGCGGTTTCGCCCTTGCGCGTCGACGAGGTGGAGGCATCGAAGTTCAGCACGTCCGCACCCAGGCGCTGGGCAGCCAGCTGGAAGGAGCTGCGGGTGCGGGTGGAGGGTTCGAAGAACAGCGTGCACACCGCCGAACCGGCCAGCACCTGGCGCTTGTTGCCGACGCGGCCGACGGCAGCATCGCGGATCTGCCCTGCCCGGTCGAGCAGCTGCAGCAGGGTTTCGCGCGGCAGGCCCTCAAGGGTCAGCAGGTGGCGCAGGCGTCCGGAAGCATCGAGTTGCTGGGCAGTCATGGCGGGAGTCGTGCAGTCAGGGAATGGGGGTGGCGTCGTCAGGGGACGACAGCCAGCGATCGATGATCACCGCCGCAGCCACGGCGTCGAGGGCAGCCGCATCACGGCGGCGCTTGCGCCCTTCGGCGCGCTCGACGGCGAAGCGGCGGGCGGCCTCGACCGAGCTGGAACGCTCGTCGATCATCGCCACCGGCAGCTTGAAACGTTCCCGCAGCTGGCGGGCGAAGCCCTGCGCGCGCTTGCGGTTGGGCTGGTCCTGGCCATCGAGGGTAAGCGGATCGCCCACCACCAGGCCGTCGGGCTTCCATTCCTTGATCAGGCGCTCCACGGCAGCCCAGTCGGGGCCATTGCCGTGCACATCGACCACGGCCACGGCACGGGCATGCGCGGCGAACGCGCTGCCGATGGCCACGCCAATCCGTCGCGAGCCGACATCGAAGCCCAGCACGGTGCCATCGCGGCGGATGACCGGCGCGGCAGGAACCGGGGCGGGGGCGGCCGGCTCAGACATGGCCGCTGTAATCGGTCAGCCGGAACAGGTCCACGCCGATGCGCGAGGCCGCGCCCTGCCAGCGCTGCTCCAGCGGCACCTGGAACAACAGCTCGGCGTCGGCCGGCACGGTCAGCCAGCTGTTCTCGGACAGCTCGCTTTCCAGCTGCCCTGCCCCCCAGCCGGCACATCCCAGGGTGACCACGGCATTGGCCGGGCCTTCACCGCGCGCCATCGCTTCGAGGATGTCGCGCGAGGTGGTCAGATACAGGCCTTGGCCCACGCGCAGGCTGGAATCCCAGTCGCGCGCATCGTCGTGGATGACGAAACCACGCTCGGGATGGACCGGACCGCCATTGAGCACCATGCGCGCCTGCAGCTCATCATCACCGGTGGTGATGTCCATCTGCGAAAGCACTTCGCCCAGCGTGTATTCGGAGGGCTGGTTGACCAGCACACCCATCGCCCCGTTCTCGTCGTGCTGGCAGATCAGCGCGACACTGCGGGCAAAGGTGGCGTCGATCAGCGACGGCAGCGCGACGAGCAGGTGATCGGCAAGGGAGGTAGGCGTTACAGACATGCGGCCATTCTAGCCGGTGGGCGCCTCCGGCGCCTGCACGCCGCGCATAATGGGACGCCCGCCCGCCAGGAGAACACCTTGTCCGGATACTGCCGCATCGCCCCGGGCCACCCGGTGCATGAGTTCTACCACGCCAATGAATACGGCTTCCCGCAGCGCGACGAGCGCGAGTTGTTCGAGCGGCTGGTGCTGGAGATCAACCAGGCCGGGCTGAGCTGGGAAACCATCCTGAAGAAGCGCGAGGGCTTCCGTGCGGCCTACGATGGCTTCGACGTGGACCGCGTGGCGGCCTATGCCGAGCAGGACATCGAACGGCTGCTGTCCGACACCGGCATCATCCGCAACCGGCTGAAGGTGCTGGCCGCGATCCACAACGCACAGGTGATCCAGCAGCTGCGGGCCAGCCATGGCAGCTTCGCCGCGTGGCTGGACGCGCACCACCCGCGCAGCAAGGCCGACTGGGTGAAGCTGTTCAAGAAGACCTTCCGCTTCACCGGCGGCGAGATCACCGGCGAATTCCTGATGAGCCTGGGTTACCTGCCCGGCGCGCACGCCGAGGATTGCCCGGTGCATGCGCGGCTGCTGAAGCTGGCCCCGCCGTGGGTGCAGGCGGCGGGCCGCTGACGCACATCCGCCGGGCATGGCCCGGCGAACGCGGTGTGTGCGGTTACACGCCCATGTAACGGCCGGGGCGGTGGTTGAACATCAGCACCAGGCTGAGCACCACCGCGCCGATGGCCGAGTACATCACCTTCGACGGCGACAGCACGAAGAACGCGGCCACCATCAGGCAGGCATCGAAGGACATCTGCACCTTGCCGGCGCTCCAGCCGCGGGTGCGCTGCAGGTACACCGCCAGGATGCCGATGCCGCCCAGGCTGGCCCGGTGGCGGATGAAGAACAGGATGCCCAGGCCGGACAGGGCACCGCCCACCAGCGCCGAGTACAACGGCGCGATATGCGAAAAATCGGCCCAGCGCGGCAGGATGTCGGTCAGCACGCCACAGGCGGTGACCGCGGCAAAGGTCTTCAGGGTGAATTCCCAGCCCATGCGGCGCACGGCCACCCAGTAGAACGGCAGGTTCACCAGCACGAAGACCAGGCCGAAGTTCCAGCCCATGGCGTAGTGCAGCAGGAAGGCGGCGCCGGCCATGCCGCCGATCATCAGCCCGCCCTTGGCGAAGATGGCCAGGCCCAGCGAGGCCACCAGCATGGCCAGCACCATGCCCTGCACGTCCTCGGCGACCGAGTGGCGCAGCGCTTTTTCGTCGGCGGGGGTGCCGGCGCTGTCGGGCGGCGGGGTCAGCGGACCGGCGGTGACGAGGTGGCCGTCAGCGTCGTCGCACGGCGCCGGGCCATGGGATTGGAGGGACATTCGGGTGGGGACCGCAGGTGGGGAGCGGTATTAGACACGATCCGGGTGACAGTTGCAGATGAAATCGTTCAGTTGGCTTGCCCGCGAACGGCGCAGCCCCTCGTGGCTGGGCGGGTTGGCAGCAACAGCCGCGCTTGGCCGGGCAGGGTGGGTGCGCGGGGGACGCCGTGAACCCGTCCTTGGGGGCTTGGCCGCGGCATCCATGCCGCGGACACCCCCGCGCCCCCACCCCACCCGACCTCTGACAGGTTCCGGGTGCGTCCAGCCACGTAAGAGAAAAAAGAAAAGCAAGAGCAGTAGCGGGTCGCTTCGCTCAGTTACGGTGGGTCAGCGTTGGGCGTTGAGGTGGTGGGCGACAAGGGCGTTGGCGTGGCCATGGCCCAGGCCGTGTTCGCTCTTCAGGTAGCTGACCAGTTCCATGTGTTTCAGGCCCGGCTTCTTCGCCAGCAGGCCCAGCCAGTGCGCCACCGGCTGGCCGTAGGTCTTCTCGATGGAGGGGAAGTACGAGGCCGGGCCTTTCGGCTTGGTGTCAGTGCTCATGTGCAGCTCCCGTTGAAAGTCATTCATTCGACGAACCACAGACGCAGAAATCGACATACCCACACGTCCGACCCAGTGCCGACCAACGGTCGGCACCCACCAAAGTAGGTTGCCGTTCTGACAACTCGCGGGAAACTGTCGAAGGCGGGGTGGGTCCGGTTGAGGGGGTGTGAGCCGCATGGATGCGGCGACCAAGCCCCCATGGACGGGTTCACGGCGTCCCCCTCAACCGGACCCACCCCGCCAACCCTCGGATAGCCAGCTTTTGAAGTTGACGTTGCCGTTGCTTCGGCAGGTGCCGGGCGCAGCCCGGCCGTATCATCCCCTCATGCCCCGCGAAAACCTCAACGACCTGCAGGCCTTCGTCCACGTTGCCCGCCAGGGCAGCTTCACCAAGGCCGCCGCCCAGCTCGGCGTGTCCCAGTCCGCCCTCAGCCACGCCATGCGCGGCCTGGAAGAACGCCTCGGCGTACGCCTGCTCACCCGCACCACCCGCAGCGTATCCACCACCGAAGCCGGCGCGCGCCTGCTCGAAACCCTCGCTCCGCGCCTGGCCGAGATCGAGCACGAACTGGCCGCGCTGGCCGAGTACCGCGAGCGACCTGCCGGCACCATCCGCATCAACGCCACCGGCCACGCTGCCGAATACCTGGCCTGGCCGCGGCTCGCCCCACTGCTGCAGCAGTACCCCGATCTGAATGTTGAACTGACCGCCGACTACGCGCTGGCGGACATCGTTGCCGAACGCTATGACATCGGCATCCGCCTGGGCGAGCGCCTGGCCCGTGACATGGTGGCGGTACCGATCAGCCCGCCGCTGCGCATGCGCGTGGTCGGTGCGCCCGCTTACTTCCGCCAGCACACGGTGCCGCGCCATCCCCACGACCTGGCCGCGCACAACTGCATCACCCTTCGCCTGCCCACGCACGGCGGGTTGATGCCCTGGGATTTCGGCCAGGATGGCAACGAGCTGAGCGTGCGCGTCAGCGGGCAATGGACCTTCAACACCATGGGCATGACCCGCGAAGCCGCGCTGGCCGGCAGCGGCCTGGCCTGGCTGCCCGAGGACCAGGTGCTGGCTCTGCTGGAACAGGGCCGCCTGCAGTCGGTGCTGGATGACTGGTGCCCGACCTTCGATGGCTACTATGCCTATTACCCGTCGCGCCGCCACGTCAGCGTGGCCATGCGCACGGTGCTGGACGCGCTGCGCGGGCCGATGGGGTGAGGGGCAAGGAGTGCGGACCAACGGTCCGCACCCACCACAGCCCAGATCAGATCAGATCAGCCCTTGGCTTGCGCCGCACGCTGTGCGTTGTAGCGCTCACCGACGATCGATACTTCTTCCAGGACCTGTGCAATGCGCTGCAGTTCGTCCGCAGACAACCCCAGTTCGGTAGCGGCCAGGTTTTCTTCCAGGCGATGGACCTTGGTGGTGCCCGGAATCGGCACGATCCACGGTGCCTGCGCCAGCAGCCAGGCCAGTGCCACCTGCGCCGGGGTGGCGCCACGGGACGCGGCAATCGTCCCGATGCGATCCACCAGCGCCTGGTTCGCGCGACGGGCTTCCACTTCAAAGCGCGGCACGGTGTTGCGGAAATCGTTCTCGCTGAAGGTGGTATCGGCGGTGATGGTGCCGGTCAGGAAGCCACGGCCAAGCGGGCTGAAGGGCACGAATCCGATGCCCAGCTCCTGCAGCGTCGGCAGCAGTTCGCGTTCCGGTTCGCGCCACCACAGCGAGTACTCGCTCTGCACCGCGGCCACCGGCTGCACCGCATGCGCACGACGCACCGTCGCCGCACTGGCCTCGGACAAGCCGAAGTGGCCGACTTTGCCTTCGGCGATCAGGTCGCGCACGGTACCGGCCACGTCCTCGATCGGCACGTTCGGGTCCACCCGGTGCTGGTAGAACAGATCGATATGGTCGGTGCGCAGGCGCTTGAGGCTGGCCTCGGCCACCGCGCGGATGTTCTCCGGGCGGCTGTCCAGGCCGGTATCGGTGCGGGCGTCCTTGAAGCCGAACTTGGTGGCGATCACCAGCTTGTCGCGGTACGGCGCCAGTGCCTCGCCGACCAGAGCTTCATTGGTGTACGGGCCATAGACTTCGGCGGTATCGAAGAAGGTCACGCCGCGCTCGACGGCAGCATGCAGCAGGGCGATGCCCTGGCCGTGCTCGACCGGCGGGCCATAGCTGTGGCTCAGGCCCATGCAGCCCAGGCCAAGGGCGGAAACCTTCAGGCCACTGCGGCCGAGTTCACGTGTCTGCATCGTCGTGCTCCAGAGGGGGAACGACGACGATACGCCCCTCCCCCTGCTGGATAGAACGACCTGGATGGCAGTCGGTCATGACTGGATTTCATCAATCCACTTCGCCTACTACAAACGCCACAATGGCGAGCAACAGCAGCGAACCACCGGCCAGCAGCACCAGAAAGTGCCAGACACCAAAGCGATCCATGCGCTCCATGTCCACTTTCTCATCCATGTGGTAGCGGCGCAGCAGACTGTTGACGGGCAGCAGCGGCACGAAGGTCAGCAGCGAGAGCAGGGAGCCGCCGCTGGGCAGGCGCCCGGCGAAATTGAGGAGGAAGAACAGCACCCCCAGCAGGCCCGGCGCAAATGCCAGCTGCCGCCGACGCGACTGGGCGATGTCGCGCAGGTCGCTGAAGCAGAAGAATGCCCAGATGGGCGAGAACAGTGCGCGCGCCCATGGCCACTGGGTGCCGCCGGTTTCGCGCTTGATGGCGCGCCAGTTCTGCCAGAACCAGTACAACGGGTACAGCCCCAGCGTGGCCAGCGACAGCGCGGCGATCTTCATCGTCGAGGGCGAGTAGTACACCGCAGCGGTGGAGACCTCGAAGCTGCGCGCTGCAGCAGGCAGCAGTGGTGGCGGCACGGGCGTCAACGCCGGCGCGCGGTAAGGGTCGTGCATGTCCATGTGCAAACGTTGTGTGGTGTGGTTGTGTGATCGCACCGGCAGGGTGCCGGCGTGGTTCAGGCCGGTTGCAGGGCCAACGGCATCACGCCTGCGCGGCACCCGGGCGCGACGCTCTGCGCACGCGGTCGATGTCTTCGCGAAGCAGCACGTAGGTATGGGCCATCATGTCGCCCAGGCGCTGGTGATGCTTCGATGCAAGCACCGCGATACCCGCCGGGATACCACCGATCAAGGCGGGGTTGACCTCGATCAGCCGCATCAGCGTGCGGATGATGGACTGCCCCCACGATGGCCGCGCGCCCTGCAGGTTCACCACCCGCGTGCCGGTGGCCAGCTTGCCCAGCGAACCACCCAACTGGGTTTCCATGACCGGGAAATAAGCCACGAGCAGCAGCAGCGACACGGACAGGAACACCTGCGCCAGTGACTCGCGCAGCAGGGCATTGGGGACGACGAAGATCAGCGCCAACGCGACAGAATCGATGATGGTGGCGAACCATCGGCGCACGATAAGGCCGGAGGAATATCCGGCGGCGATGGTCGCTGCCGTCGTTTGCCGGCCCTCGCTGTTGAAGGCGATGGCGGCCATGTCCACCGGCCCCTGGGCAGCAGGCAACGGCGGAGGCGCCGCAGTGGACGGCGCCCGGTACGGATCGTGCAATTCCATGTGCAACCCTGTGTGTCGCGCCGGCATGGTGCCGGCTCCCCCTGTCCCGCGAACGCGGTGACAGCGCGACTATCGCAGAGGCGCAGGAGCGGCGCCAGTGCTGCTCAACTCACCCCAGCGCCTGCAGGGCGTCGGTGCATCCGGCCAGCTCCGTCATCAGTCGCCCGGCGTTGCGGAAGGTTGGATCACGGGGTTCCCAACGGGTAAACAGTCGCTGCTCGCCGCCGCGCAGCGACTCGAACGCCCACGTCGAACCATCCAGACCGAACCGTTCGTCCTCGCCCTGCATCGCGGCGAACGCGGCAACGACGGATGCCCATTCGCGCTCGCTCAACGCACGCGGCGGCGGACATGCCCAGCGGGTGACGTCCGGTTCTTCGAACCCCGGTGGACGCGGTGGCTGCAGGTGCGGCTCCAGCCCCGGGCCACCACGGGCAATGATCCACGCCTGCCCCGCCGCATTGCGCTGCGCACGTACGGTGATGCCGGAGAAGAACGCGGGAATCCAGGCAAAGCGGTAGGCCTGCACAGGCAGGCGTCCGCATCGGAACGAGGGCTCGGGCAGCCCATCGATCCAGCGCAGCTGGCGCACGTAGTCGGTCGTGCTTGAAGCATGGAAACCAGGGAAAGGCGGCAGTTCCCTTTGGGCCGGCAGCAATATCTCGGCCTCCGGCACATACCACTGCTGTGCCTGCGGATCCTCGCAGTTCTGGGCCACAGGCGCGGGCGCCGCGGCCGATGCCGGCGTCCGGCTGCAGGCCGGCTGCAGCAGCGCGGCCGCCATCAGGATCACCACCACCATCGCACGCATGCCGCCCTCCCTGGCGTCAGGGGCGCCCGATGGCACCCGTGGCGATCAGCGGACCTCGGAAATCTCCACGCCATCCAGGCCCTGCGACAGCGTGCGCGCATCACCGCCCTGGCTGAGCTTGATGCGCAGGCGCACTTCGTTCTGCGAATCGGCGTAACGCAGCGCGTCCTCGTAGCTGATCTCGCCGGCCTGGTACAGCTCGAACAGGCTCTGGTCGAAGGTCTTCATGCCCAGCTGCACCGATTCCTTCATCAGCTCCTTGAGCTTGTGGATCTCGCCGTCGCGGATGTAGTCCTGCACCAGCGGCGTGCCCAGCAGGATTTCCATCGCCACCTTGCGCGAACGGCCATCGGGCGAAGGAACCAGCTGCTGCGCGACCACGCCCTTGAGGTTCAGCGAAAGATCCATCAGCAGCTGGTTGCGGCGGTCTTCCGGGAAGAAGTTGATGATGCGGTCCATCGCCTGGTTGGCGTTGTTGGCATGCAGGGTGCACAGCACCAGGTGGCCGGTTTCGGCGAAGGCGATGGCGTGGTCCATGCCCTCGCGGGTGCGCACCTCGCCGATCATGATCACGTCCGGCGCCTGGCGCAGGGTGTTCTTCAGCGCCGCTTCCCAGCTGTCGGTATCGATGCCGACTTCGCGCTGGGTGATGATGCAGCCCTCGTGCTTGTGCACGAATTCGATCGGGTCTTCGATGGTGATGATGTGGCCGGTCGAGTTCTGGTTGCGGTAACCGATCATCGCCGCCAGCGAGGTCGACTTGCCGGTACCGGTGGCGCCGACGAAGAGGATGATGCCGCGCTTGGTCATCGCCAGCGTCTTGATGATCGGCGGCAGGCTCAGCTCTTCCACGGTCGGAATGCGCGTTTCAATACGACGCAGCACCATGCCGACCTGGTTGCGCTGGTAGAAGCAGCTCACGCGGAAGCGGCCGACACCGGACAGGCCGATGGCGAAGTTGCATTCGTGGGTCTTCTCGAACTCCTCGCGCTGGGCCGGAGTCATCACGTTGAGGACCAGGTCGCGGCTCTGCTGCGGGGTCAGCGGCGTCTGCGTGATCGGCGAGATCTTGCCGTTGACCTTGATCGCCGGCGGCATGCCGGCGGTGATGAACAGGTCCGAGGCGCGCTGGTGCGCCATCAGCTTGAGGAAGGAGGTGAAATCGATGGTGCTGGCAGTACTGGCGGTGCTGTTCATGGCGGGCTCCCAATGGGCATGTGCCAGAAATCGGTCGGTGGACTGGACATCGCGGGACGGCGGCATGCACGCGCGCCGCCCCGGCATTGCCCCGCCTTACTCGAACAGACGCTTGTCCTTGGCGTACTCGCGCGCCTGGTTGCGGGTGATCAGGCTGCGCTTGACCAGGTCCTGCAGGTGCTGGTCCAGGGTCATCATTCCGTACTGCTGGCCGGTCTGGATGGCCGAGTACATCTGCGCGACCTTGTCCTCGCGGATCAGGTTGCGGATGGCCGGGGTGCCGACCATGATTTCCCACGCGGCGGTACGGCCGCCGCCGACCTTCTTCAGCAGCGCCTGCGAAATGACCGCGCGCAGCGATTCGGACAGCATCGAGCGCACCATCGGCTTGTCGCCGGCCGGGAACACGTCGATGATGCGGTCGATGGTCTTGGCCGCCGAGCTGGTGTGCAGGGTGCCGAACACCAGGTGGCCGGTTTCTGCGGCGGTCAGCGCCAGGCGGATGGTTTCCAGGTCGCGCAGTTCGCCCACCAGGATGATGTCCGGATCCTCACGCAGCGCCGAGCGCAGTGCTTCGTTGAAGCCGTGCGTATCGCGGTGCACTTCGCGCTGGTTGATCAGGCACTTCTGCGAGGTGTGCACGAATTCGATCGGATCCTCGACGGTGAGGATGTGGCCGTATTCGTTCTTGTTGATGTAGTCGATCATCGCCGCCAGCGTGGTCGACTTGCCCGAACCGGTCGGGCCGGTCACCAGGATCAGGCCCTGCGGCTGCTGGATCACCTCGCGGAACAGCGGCGGGCAGGCCAGGTCCTCCAGGGTGAGCACCTCGGAGGGAATGGTACGGAACACCGCACCGGCGCCGCGGTTCTGGTTGAAGGCGTTGACACGGAAACGGGCCAGCGACGGAATCTCGAAGGAGAAGTCGACCTCGAGGAATTCCTCGTAGTCGCGCCGCTGCTTGTCGGACATGATGTCGTACACCAGCGCATGGACCTGCTTGTGGTCCAGGGCCGGGATGTTGATCCGGCGAACATCGCCGTCCACGCGGATCATCGGCGGCAGGCCTGCGGACAGGTGCAGGTCGGACGCTTTGTTCTTTACGGAAAACGCCAACAGTTCGGCGATATCCATGAGCGGCTACTCCCCAATAACGGCTTCGACTGGAAGGATCTTTCCCCTGGCGGCAGTATAGCCTCCTGTCACACTGGAACGCGTTACGTGGCCACTGCCCTGCCCGAGATCCTGAGCAACCTGCACAACGCCGCCGAGGCCGCCGGGCGGCCACCGCCGCGCCTGCTGGCGGTTTCCAAGACCCAGCCGGCCGAGGGCGTGGCCGCCCTGGCCGCGCAGGGACAGCGCGCCTTCGGCGAGAACTACGTGCAGGAAGCCCTGGCCAAGATGCAGGCGCTGCAGGCGCTGGGGCTGGAATGGCACCTGATCGGCCACCTGCAGTCGAACAAGGCCGAGGCCGTGGCCAGCCACTTCGACTGGGTGCAGAGCGTGGACCGGCCCAAGCTGGTGACCGCCCTGGCCCGCCACCGCCCGGCCGGGCGCGCGCCGCTGAACGTGCTCATCCAGGTCAACATCGATGATGAGTCCAGCAAGCACGGCTGCGCGCCGCAGGACGTGGACGCACTGGCCGCAGCCATCAGCGCCGAACCCACGCTGTGCCTGCGCGGGCTGATGGCCATTCCCGCGCCGTGGCCGGAAGCCGAGCGCCGCCGCGATGCTTTCGTGCGCATGCGCACACTTTTCCAGACGCTGGCCGCGCGCCATCCACAGGTGGACACCCTGTCGATGGGCATGAGCAGCGATTACGCCGAGGCCATCGCCGAAGGTGCCACCCTGGTGCGCATCGGCACCGCCCTGTTCGGTGCGCGCCCGCGCCCAGCCTGAACCAAGGAATTGCGCATGACAGTTGAATCGATCACCTTCATCGGCGGTGGCAACATGGCCCGCAGCCTGATTGCCGGGCTGGTGCGCCAGGGCGTTCCGCCGGCGCAGATCCACGTGGCCGAACCGGTGGACGCACTGCGCGAGGCGCTGGCCGCTGATTTTGGCGTGCAGACCCACGAAAACGCCGCCGACGCCGCCGCGAAGGGGCAGACCTGGCTGCTGGCAGTGAAGCCGCAGGTGCTGCGCGCGGTCTGCCAATCGCTGCAGGCCCTGGCCCAGGCGCAGGCACCACTGGTGGTATCGATTGCCGCCGGCATCACCAGCGAGCAGTTGCAGCGCTGGCTGGGCGGTGCACTGCCGGTGGTGCGTGCAATGCCCAACACCCCTGCCCTGCTGGGCGCCGGCGTGACCGGCCTGTATGCCACGCCGACGGTGGACGCGCAGCAGCAGGCGCAGGCGGATCGCGTGCTGGCCAGCGCCGGCCGCACGGTGTGGATTGATGACGAGGCCTTGATGGATTCGGTCACCGCCGTGTCGGGCAGCGGCCCGGCGTATGTGTTCCTGCTGGCCGAAGCGATGGAGGCGGCCGGCATTGCCCAGGGCCTGTCGGCCGACGCGGCACGCACCCTGGTGGTGCAGACCCTGCTGGGTGCATCGCGGATGCTGGACGAAGCCGGTGAAAGCCCGGCCGAACTGCGAAGCCGGGTGACCTCGCCCAACGGCACCACCCAGGCCGCGATCGAGAGCTTCCAGGCCGATGGCTTCGAGACGCTGGTGGCCAGGGCGCTGCGCGCGGCGCAGCAGCGTGGGCGGGCGTTGTCGGCGGCGAATGATTGACCCGTCGCGGTCGGATCCCTTTGCCACCGCAAAGGGCCCTGACCCCTATGGGTGGAGCCTTCCCGGTGCACCGACACGCCGGCATCGACGTACGGCCTCGGTCCACCGGCCAGTAGATCCACGCCATGCGTGGATGGAACCTTCCCGGTGCACCGACACGCCGGCATCGACGTACTGCCTCGATCCACCGGCCAGTAGATCCACGCCATGCGTGGATGGAGCCTTCCCGGTGCACCGACACGCCGACATCGACGTACTGCGTCGGTCCACCGGCCAGTAGATCCACGCCATGCGTGGATGGAACCTTCCCGGTGCACCGACACGCCGACATCGACGTACTGCCTCGATCCACCGGCCAGTAGATCCACGCCATGCGTGGATGGAGCCTTCCCGGTGCACCGACACGCCGGCATCGACGCATGGCGTCGATCTACCCCAGGTGCTGCAGCACATACTCCACGAAGCACTGCAGCCGCGGGCGGGGCCGCCGGTCCGGCAGGTAGATCAGGTGCATCGGCCGCGGCTCCGGCACGTACCCGCGCAGCAGCGGCTTCAGGCGCCCCGCCGCGATATCCACAGCCAGCAGCGCGGTCGGCTGCAGAATCAGCCCCGCCCCGGCCACCGCCGCCTCGCGCAGCGCATAGCCATCGTTGCTGGCCAGCCGCGCATCCCAATCCACCTGTTCGCCATTGGCCAGCTGCCAACCATGGCCGCCGCGCCAAGCCAGGTGGCTCAGGCAGTCATGCCCGGCCAGGTCGGCGGGCGTGCGCGGCGTCCCGCGCCGGCGCAGATAGGCCGGTGACGCGCACAGGCTCATCGCATAGGGCGGCAGCGGACGCGCCACCAGTTCCTGCGAGGGCAACGGCCCGACCCGGATCGCCGCATCGAAGCCGTCTTCGATCAGATCCACGCGGCGGTTGCTGAGGTCCAGTTCGATGTTCAGCAGCGGCTGCGCGCGCAGCAGGCCCGACAAAAGCGGTGCCAGCACGCAGCTGCCCCAGGTGGTGGGCGCACTGATCCGCAGCAGGCCCTGCGGCTGCCGCTGCAGCCCGGCGACATCGGCCTCGGCCTGCTGCACCTGCTCCAGCACCTGCCGGCAGCCGGCCAGATAGGCCGCGCCCGCTTCGGTCAGCCGCTGGTGGCGGGTGTTCCGCTGCAGCAATGCGGTACCCAAGTGCGCTTCCAGCTGCTGGATGTATTTGCCGACCATCACCGCCGACACCTGCAGCTGCACGGCGGCGGCCGCGAAGCTGCCGTGCTCGGCCACGGCCACGAAGGCCTGCATGCAGCGCAAGGTATCCATTGCTAACCCTTGGTTAGGAATATGCGAATCATACGCCGCTTACCAAACCCATGTCCGACGGCGCAGACTGCAGTTCTTCCCCATGAGGACGCCACGATGAAGATCCTGCTTGTCGGTGCCAGCGGCACCCTCGGCCAGGCGGTCGCCCGCCACCTTGGCCAGCATCACGAGATTCTTGCCGCCGGCCGCCGCAGCGGCGCGCTGCGCGTGGACCTGGCCGACGATGAAAGCGTCTCGGCCCTGTTCGCGCAGACCGGCCCGGTGGACGCGGTGATCTCGACCACCGGCAACGTGCATTTCGGCCCGCTGCAGGCGATGACCGCCGCGCAGTTCAACAGCGGCCTGCAGGACAAGCTGCTCGGCCAGGTACGGCTGGCGCTGGCGGCACAGCATCACCTGACCCCGGGCGGCTCGATCACCCTCACCACCGGCATCATCAGCGCGCAGCCGATCCGCGACGGCGTCAACGCCACTGCGGTGAATCAGGCGCTGGAGGGTTTCGTGCGCGCCGCCGCGCTGGAACTCTTGCCGCGCGGCCTGCGCATCAACGCGGTCAGCCCGAACGTGTTGGCCGAGTCGCTGGCGTCCTACGGTCCCTACTTCCCCGGCTTCGAAGCCGTACCCGCGCAGCGCGCGGCACTGGCTTTCCAGCGCGCGGTGGAAGGCATCCAGAGCGGCGAAACCCTCACCGTCTGGTAGAAAAAGGGGACGGAGGGGATTAAGTCGTTTTTTCCTTTGTGCCGGGCATGGCCCGGCGCTACCGGAGGCTCCGTCCCCTTTTTGTCAGCCCCAGCGCATGGGGCCGTCGCCGCGTTCGCCGAGCACGTCGTCTGGGTTGGCCAAGCGGCATCGCTTCAGCGACAGGCAGCCGCAGCCGATGCAGCCGGTCAGTTCATCGCGCAGCAGTTGCAGCATGTGGATGCGCTCTTCCAGCTCGTGCTGCCAGCGGGCGGACAAGCGCGCCCAGTCCGCCTTGGTCGGCGCGCGGCCCTGCGGCAGGGTCTCGAACGCGCGCGCCACCGCTTCCAGCGGCATGCCCACCCGCTGTGCAACGCGGATCACCGCCAGCCGGCGCAGCACGTCGCGCGCATAGCGGCGCTGGTTGCCCGCCGTGCGCAGGCTGCTGATCAAGCCCTTGCGCTCGTAGAAATGCAGCGCGGACACCGCAACACCGCTGCGGCGGGCCACCTCGCCCACGCTCAGTTCCTGTTCCTGCATCGCTTGACCTCAACCATGGTTCAGGTGTCATGCTGCGTCCTTCGCCGCCGGATGACAAGCGCGGCCCGAGCATCTTCCCCGCATGAACACCCCCAGCGCAGCACCGGCGACGGCAACTCCGGCGCACGATTCCATCCTCTCCCCCGCCCACCGCAGTACCACCATCGGCATGGTCGTACTGGTCGCCCTGCTCGCCTTCGAAGCGCTGGCCGTGGCCGCTGCCATGCCCACCGTGGCCGAGGCGCTGGATGGACTGCGCCTGTACGCGCTGGCCTTCGGCGGCACGCTGGCCACCAGCGTGGTGGGCATGACCGTGGCCGGGCGATGGACCGACCGCAGCGGACCGGCCCGCCCGTTGTGGTGGGGACTGGCCTGCTTCGTGCTGGGCCTGCTGCTGGCCGGCCTGGCCACGCGCATGGGCACGCTGGTGGCCGGACGCCTGCTGCAGGGCTTGGGCAGCGGCGCGATCTCGGTGGCGCTGTATGTGATGGTCGGCCGCAACTATCCCGAGGCGCTGCGGCCGAAGGTGTTCGCTGCATTTTCGGCCGGGTGGGTGGTGCCGTCGATGGTCGGGCCGGCGCTGAGCGGCCTGATCGTGCAGCACCTGGGCTGGCGCTGGGTGTTCCTGATCGTGCCGCTGCTGGCGATCCCGGCAGCGTTGATGCTGCGGCCGGCGCTGGCGCGGCAAGCGCCCGTTGAAACCTGCGACGAGGACAGCAGCGGCGATGTCGTGCGCTGGGCCATCGGTGCATCCCTGGCTGCGCTGCTGCTGTATTTCGGCGGCCAGCAGCAGGGCGTGCTGGCGCTGGCCTGCATGGGCGTGGCGGTGCTCGGCCTGCTGCTGTGCGGGCACCGCCTGTTGCCTGCGGGCACGCTGCGCCTGCGCCGTGGCCTGCCCAGCGTGATTGCGCTGCGTGGCGTGGCGGCGGCAGCGTTCTTCGCCTGCGAAGCCTACCTGCCCCTGCTGCTGCAGCGCGAGCGCGGCTTGTCACCGAGCTGGGCCGGCGCCGTGCTCAGCCTGGGGGCGCTGGGCTGGTTCAGCGGCTCGTGGCTGCAGGGCCACCAGCAGCGCGGCTGGTCGCGGCAGCAGCTGCTGCGCGTGGGCACGGTGCTGATGACCCTCGGCATCACCGCCACCCTGGCCGTGCTGTTCAATGCGGTGCCGCTGCCCGTCGCGCTGCTCGGCTGGACCGTCACCGGATTCGGCATGGGCATGATCTACGCCAGCCTGTCGGTGCTCACGCTGTCACTGTCCGCGCCGCAGGAACAGGGCCGCAACAGTTCGGCGCTGCAGCTGAGCGAGGCCCTGTGCGTGGCCACCGCGCTGGCGTTGTCAGGGGCGCTGTTCGCGCTGTTCGTCGAACAGGCACCGCACACCGGTTATGTGTTGTGCCTGGCAATCACGGTGGGCCTGGCGGTGCTGGGCGCGGTGGTGGCGCGGCGGGTGTAGTGGCTGTCTGGGGTCGGATATCGGCCCCCACCTCATCAATGTCCCGGTGCAGGATGCGCCGCACTTCCAGCACCGCCTGCGGGCTTTCCTGCACGCTGTGCCCGGAGATGATCACCTTTTCCGACTGCGCACCGGTCAGGTGCGCGCTCCAGTACGGCACCAGGCCATCGTCGGATTTCTCCAGCGGCAGTTCCGGTTTGCGCTGGGCGATGATCGAGTGGTACTTCAGGCCCGGCTCGATCGGCAGCTGCGCGGCGGCCTTCACGAACGGGTCGCTGGCCTTGAGGTTGTCGATGCTGTTGGGGATCTTCGGCTTGGCGGTGCCATCCACCTGCTGCTCGGCCTGCGCCAGCGCCAGGAACACATCCTCGAACTTGCCCAGGATGGTCAGCGGCAGGCGCACCAGGCGGCCGATCAGGCGGCCGACCTTGTTGCCGGCGATATCGGTGCCCTGGTGCGGGGCGGCGATGAAGATCGCGCGCTCCACGTTCGGCTGCGCTTTGAAATGCAGCAGCGGTCCCAGCTTGCTCTGCACGCGCTTCAGGCGCTCGCCCTTCAGGTCATAGCTGGCCAGCAGATCGTTCCACAGCACATCGCCCGAATCGCTGACCAGCAGCCGCGCCAGCACACCGCCCATGCTGTGGCCGATGTAGACCATGTCCTTCGACGCGCGCGTGTTTCCGCTGGGGTCGAAGTGCTTCAACGTGTCGTTGAAGGCGTTGGCGATCTCGTAGCGGTTCAAGGCGATGGGCGCATTGGTCGGGTAATAGACCTGCCACACCTGGAACTGCCGGCGCAGCTCGGGGTCGCCCATGATCTCGTTGGCCAGGTTCACCCAGGCCTCCGGGCTGCTGGCCAGCCCGTGCAGCATGAAGATGATGCGGCGGTTCGGGTCCCACGGCTGCATCAGGTAGATGTGCGGCTCGCCGATGCCCTCGCTCAGCCCAAACAACGTGCGCAGCGACTGCGTGGCGAAGCCGCTCTGTGCCAGCCACAGGCCGTAGGCCGCGGTGAAGTTGCCGGCCAGCGGCACGTGTTCGCCATGCAGGGTGATGCGCTCGGTCGCTTCCGGCGAGTACGCATCCAGCTCGACCCGCCGCGTGCGCATCACATCGTCCAAGGTCTCACCCTGGAAGCGCAGCAGTGCGGTGACATTGATCGCGGACATCTCGCTGAACCCGGGCACGCCGTCGCCTCGACGATGACGACCACCACGTGCAGCCTCGTCCGCAACCTGGCCGGTTTCGGCCTTGGGGCCATCGGCCGCCACCACCGGCACCACCAGTTTCGGCCGGTCCATCATCATCACCAGTTCGGCACCGAAGCCATCGCGGCGGTAGGTGCTGCGCAGGCCGACAAAGCTGACCGTGCCGGCCGGCACCAGCTGCGAGGGGATGCTTTTCAGCGCCAGTTGCTGGTAGTTCGCCGCCAGCGTCCAGCTGCCGGCGGACATCGGCTGGGTGTAATCCTCGCCGGCCAGCGCCGCCGCACGGGCCCGCGCGAACAGCACCACGGCAGCCTTTTCCGCTGCGTAGTTGTAGTAATCGCGCACCTGCGTCTGCCGGTCCTCGAACGCGCGGTCCGAGGGCGAGCGGCCACTGAAGAACAGATACGCATAGCCGTAACGCGCCGCTTCCAGCCACGCATCGAGCGCGGCGTCGCTCATCGGTGGCTCGCCGACGGCGTGCTTCTTCGGGGTCAGTGCCAGCGCGGTCTTCACCCACAGCTCGGACAGCGTCGACAACCGCTGCTCGACGTTGAGGTCATCGGTCATCAGCAGCGTGCTGCGGCAGACCAGGAAGTCTTTCTCGCACTGCGATTCGTCCAGACCGGCGGCACTGAGCGTCTCGCGCGAGGCCGGGCTGAGCTTGCCGGTATTGAGCACGTCGGCACGCTTGTTCACCAGCGAATCGCTGGACGCGACCTGCTTGACGGTGACCATGGCACAGCCGCTGCCACCCAGCAGAACGAACGCAGCCAGCAGCGCCGGCAGCACGCGCTGCCAGCGGATCGGGAAATCGAGGGTCATTGCTGCGGGTCCTGCCCGGTGCCGGGAATACCGCAGCGGATGACGGTGGAATAGTTCTCGCCCGGTGCCATGTGCAGCGCGCGCTGGGTGATGCGGCCCTTGGCGTGCAGCTCGGCATACGGCACACCGGGCATCAATGCACCAACCTCCTGTGCATACTCTGCCAGATAGCCGGACAGCAGCAGGCGATAGTCCAGCGGCAGGCCGGGGGCGATATGCCGGGCCAGGTCGAACACGATCGTGGTGCAGTTGCTGGTGGCGGTGTTGTAGAACGCCGGCGCAGCGTCCAGCTGCTTCGCCTCATCGAGGTAGGCGGCGAACAGCGCCTTCAGCTGGCCGCGGTCCAGCCCATGCAGGCGGTACAGGTAGACATCCTCGCCACGGGCATTGGTGCGCGTGCGCAGGATGTCGGTCTCTTCCGAAGCGACCAGGGTCATCTCGAAGCGACGGAAGAAGCCACCCAGCGCCGAGAACGATTCGCCCTGTTCCTTGCGTATCTCCAGCGAGAACACCAGGTGGCGGCCATCGTCGAAACCGAACGAGACCAGGGTGTGGGCAATGGCCGGGCCCATCCAGTAGGACAGCACCAGATCGGCCGAGCGCAGCTGGTCCAGGTCGTATTCGCGGCGCACCCAGCGCGCGTCGTAATCGGTTTCCGTGCGCCAGGTGAAGTCACGCACGTTGTCCAGCACCACATGGCGTCCGTCGAAATAGGCCACATGCAGGCGCTGGGCAACGTCGTCGGCCCAGTCACGGTCCTGGCGCGGGGTCAGCAGCAGCCACCACGCGCCTGCCAGCACGACCGAGGCGAGGTAGAAACCGTTCCAGCGACGGCTGCGCCTGCCGCGCGCCACCGTCCAGGCCGCGTACAGCGCTGCCAGCAGCCACAGCGCGGCCACGCCCGCCGACAGCCAGCCGGGACCCGGCAACTGGTAGGCGAACAGACCGGCAACCCACAGCGCCAGCAGCGCCATGGCACATCCTGTCATCCAACGTCCTGCGGCTTTCACGGGCATCCTGTCGCGAGCGGGGGGCGGCATAGTTAGCCACAAGCCAGCTGACGCTGGCACCACCGGCGCATTCAGCAATGGTCCCCGGGCCCGCACGCCGGGCGCATACTGGGCGGGTCATCACACCCGGAAACCGCGATGGGAATCACCTCCGTAGCCGGCGTCGCCGTACAGCCCCGGCATCGCGCCACCTGCCATTGCGGGGCCATAGAACTGCTGCTGGACCTGCCCGACGGCATCGTCGAGCCGCGCCGCTGCGACTGTTCCATGTGCCGCCGCCGCGGTGCCATCGCCGCCAGTGTCAGCCGGCAGGGGCTGCAGCTGGTGCGCGGCCATGACCATCTTCGCCTGTACCAGTTCAACACCCACGTGGCCGAGCACTACTTCTGCGGCATCTGCGGCATCTACACCCATCACCGGCGCCGCTCCAACCCGGACCAGTACGGCTACAACGTCGCCTGCCTGGAAGGCATCGATCCCTTTGCGCTTGGCGTCATCCCGGTCAACGACGGGGTCAATCACCCAGCCGACCGCACGCCCTGATGCCGCGTGCGGCGCGCCGCCGGGGCGATCTTCTGCCACGGGGCCATGCCGCTGCGGCCTGCCCGTGCGGGACGCTTCAACCAGGGCCTGCGCGGCGGCAGCGGCGGTTCGACGGCCATCGGCGGCGGCAACGGACGGCGGCTGGGCCAGAGATGATCAAGCAGCCACATGGCAGATCTCCGTGGGGGACGGGGATGATCGACTCTAGGCGCGGGCCGGCATAGGCCGCGTGATCCCGCCACGACACCTGGATGACACCGCGCACACCCCGTGCCGACAGCTCATGCGCTGTCAGCAAGGTGGTGCTGCAGCCGCGCCGTACGGCCCAGCAACAGCTGCAGCAGCAGCGCGCACCCCAGCGTCAGCACGGACAACACGCGCAGCAGCGCGGCCAGGGCCTGGCCACAGGCCTGCTGCAACCCGGCCGCCGTCGCCTGCGGCAGCCACCGCTGTGCGCTGTGCAGATCACCGGTGGCCAGATACATCGATGCCGATGCTGTGGCGTGCGGCCAGGTCGCTGGCAGATGCCGTCCGATCAGCCCGGCCAGCAGCGCCGTCACCGCCGCCAGGGCAATGCCTTCACCGGCCACGCGCACCGTACCGAACATCCCGGCCGCCATGCCCGCGCGCTGCACCGGCACCACGCTGACCGACAGGCCGTCCATCAGGCCCCACGGCAGGGCGGCCCCCGCACCGATCAGCAGCAACGGGGCCATCCACTGCATCGGCACCGGCGTGGCCGCGTGCCTTGACAGCCACCACAGGCCCAGCGCACACAGCATCAGCCCCACCGTGCACAGCAGTGTGCTGCCGACATGCTGCGCCCAGCGCGCCACCAACAGCGGCAGCACCAGCAGCGGCGCCGACAGCGCCAGCATCTGCAGGCCAACGATGCCTGTCCCCTGCCCCTGCACACCCAGCAGCTGCAATGGCAGCACCACCAGCAGCACCACGTAGCCGAAACAGGTGGCCACCGGCAGCAGTTGCACGCCCAGGAAGGCGCGCTGCGAGAACAACGAGAGATCCAGCAGCGGCGTGGCCTGGCGTCGTTCGATCCCGACGAACACGCACGCCAGCAGCACGCAGATGGCGAACGCCCCCTGCACGCGCAGCGCGCCCATGCCGTGCTCACCCAGCCACAGCAGTGCCAGCGTCAGACTGGCCAACATCAGACTGAAAACCACCATGCCTGCTGCATCGAGTCGCACGCGCTCGCCGTGACTTTCACGCAGCACGCGCGCGCCGAGCAGACAGGCGAGCAACGCCAACACACCACTGGTGGCGAATACGCTGCGCCAGCCGCCCAGCTGCAGCAGTGCCCCGGCCAGCAGCGGCCCCAGTGCCAGCCCAGCACCAAAGGTGGTGCCAAGCAGGGCGAACGCGCGTGCCCGGCCCGGCCCCTGCCAGGCCTCGGCCAGGGCAGCCGTACCTGCGGCCAGCGCAGCAGCGGCGGCCATGCCCTGCAGGCCACGCGCGATGTCCAGCCAGAGCAGATCGGGCGCCAGGCAGACGCAGGCCGTGGCGGCGGCGAAGGCGGCTGTACCGGCCAGGAACACGCGGCGTCGGCCGAACCGGTCGGCCAGCGCACCAGCGGCCAGCAGCAGGCCACCAAAAGTCAGCATGAAGGCGTTGGTCACCCAGGCCAGGGCCTGCGGTGAAGCGCCGTGTTCCAGGCCCAGCGAGGGCACGACGATGGCCCCGGCGGAAAAAGCCAGCGGCAGGGCGAGTGCCGCCAGGCAGACGGCCAGCAGTGCGGCGTGGCCAGCGGGCGAAGACGCCGGAGTGGAACGAGAGGTCATACGGTCCTCCTTGGACGAAGGGCCGCGATGATGAGCGGATCGTCCTGCGGGAAAAACACGCTCCAGGGCCGTTGATTACGTCCCTTTGTTCCGCAATCATCCCGCCATGGATTCGATTTCCGCCCTGCTCGCCTTTGTCCGTACCGCCGAAACGGGCAGCATCGTCGGTGCCGCCCGCACGTTGGGCCTCACCGCCTCGGCGGTCGGCAAGCGCATCGCACGGCTGGAACAGGATCTCGGCGCCCGCCTGTTCCACCGCACCACCCGCCGCCTGCACCTGACCGACGAAGGCGAACTGCTGCTGCAGCGCTGCCGCCGTGCGCTGGACGAGCTGTCCGATGCACAGGCTGATCTTGCCCACCGGCAGCACGCTCCGCGCGGCCTGCTGCGCATCGGGCTGCCCATCATCGGCTATCACTTCCTGCTGCCAGTGCTGCCCGCCTTCCAGCAACGCTATCCGCTGGTGCAGCTGGAACTGGATTTCAACGATCGCCTGGTGGATGTGGTCAACGAGGGGCTGGATGCGGTGATCCGCAGCGGCACCCTGGCCGACTCCAGCCTGGTCGCGCGTCGGCTGGGTACCTTCCGCTTCCTCATGTGCGCCTCACCGCAGTACCTGCAGGCGCAGGGCACACCCGAGCGGCTGGCGGACCTGCAGCGTCTGGCGGCGATACGGTTCCGCTTCCCCAGCAGCGGCAAGCTGCAGCCGTGGAACCTGGCCGGTGACGTGGATGCGGCCATCGGCATGACCACCTGCATGACCTGCAACAACATGGAAGCCCTGCTCTCGGCCACCATCGGTGGCATGGGCGTGGGCTGGATGCCCGATTTTCTTGTCGCCACGGCGCTGGCCGATGGCCGGCTGCAGGAAGTGCTGCCTGGCTTGCCGCGCCAGCACGGCCAGTTCTCGCTGGTATGGCCAGGCAACCGGCAACCGAGCGCGCGGCTGCGGGTGTTCATCGACTACCTGGTCGAACACCTGTTCCAGGCGTAATGGTTGCAAAGAAATGCACCGCCCGCCGCCACTCCCCAGATGAGGTGCGCTCCGCCTGGGCGGAGCTGCGGCCCTCACACCCACGCAGATGCACGGATGGGCGGCGGGCGATGCGGGTTGGCGTACCGGCAACTCTGGGACTGACCGGCGGATCGTGCGGATCCCCACGCATCACCCGCCACGGACCAGCGGGTTACGCATTCCAGAAAACGCCCTCCCTGGACATTTCCCGGATGCGCACCAGAGTTGTCTGTGGGACGCCAATCCCAGCCGGTCATCGCAACCGGCGAAGGGATGCTGACCGCGTGTGCCGGCGGTGGCTGTAGGGCTTGTCCGCAGTCTTTGATCAGGAATCTACGGTTCGCCGTTCTGAGGTGCTGAAACCCTTGCCACGCAGTGCCCTTGCTGCTGCGTTTCGAGGAACAGCACGCCTGTTTTCAGGCGCGAACGCACCCGCAAAAACGTATCGCGATGTCGATCACGACATGCCTTCGTGGGCCGCCATCGCCATGAAGTGCTGCAGCACCGGCCCGGCAGTTTCCGGGCGCGTGCAGAACTGCAGCTGGAAACCGGCCTCGGCGCCGTCTATCAGGCGATACACCACTTCTTCCGGCCGGAAGCTGGCCATGCTGGCCGGCACGATCGCCACGCCCGCGTCCACCGCCACCAGTGACAGCACCGCGTGCATGCCCTGCGCTTCCTGCACCACGCGCGGGGTGAAGCCCGCCGCCGTGCACACGCCCAGCACCTGGGCATGGAAGCCGATGCCCTCGCCCGCAGGCCAGGACACGAACGCCTCGTCGGCCAGCATCGCCACGGTCACCTGCTGCTGCGCCAACGCATGCGTGCGCGGCAGTGCAATGGCCAGTCGGTCATGGTCGAAGCGCTGCAACGTCAGATCGGCGGAGGGAATGGGCGGAATCAGCACGCCCAGGTCAATGCGCTCCTCGCGCAGCCATTGCTGCTGCTGGCGTGAGGTGGCTTCCTGCAGGTGCAGCTGCACCTGCGGAAATGCCTGACGGAAGCGCCGGATCAACCCCGGCAGGCGTCCATACAGCGCACTGCCGACGTAGCCAACGCGCAGGCTGCCGGTCTGTCCCGCTGCCGCCTCACGGGTGCGCCGCAGCGCCTGCTCGGCCTGCTGCAGGGTGGCACGTGCTTCCACCAGCAGGGTCTGGCCGGCCGCGGTCAGGCCCAGCGTGCGGTTGCCGCGTGCGATCAGGCGCGTACCGATGTCCTCTTCCAGCCGCCGCATCGCGGCCGTCAGCGGCGGCTGCGACATGTGCAGGCGCGCGGCGGCGCGATGGAAGTGCAGTTCTTCGGCCACCGCCACGAACTGGCGGAGCAGGCGCAGATCGATCATGTCGGCACGCGAAGCGGGAGAGCTGCCTAGGGTACGCGCTCAGCCGCGCGCGTCGACACTCGGCCGGGCGATCACCGGCCATTGCAGTGCGACCGATTCGATGCTGTCGGCCGCCACCCCACGGAGGTCGCGCGGATAGGCCACGTGCTCGGCGTCCTGCAGGCGCAGGGCATGGAACTGCCCGTTGCTGGCACGCAGCACCCAGCCGCCATCGCGGCAGCGCACCGATGCAAGGAAGGCCACGCCATTGGCCACCGCATCCGGGTGCAGCTCGTCGGGTTCGCCTTCGATGCCCCACATGCGGGTCTTGGCCACCGGCGAAACCGCGTTGACCACGATGCCGTGCTCAGCACCTTCCAGGGCCAGCACGTTGACCAGGCCCAGCGCGGCCATCTTGGCCATCGCGTAACCGGCCAGCCCCTTCTGCGCGTACTGCGGGTACAGCGCGCGGTCGGAGGTGGTCACCACGATGCGGCCACCTCCGGCCTGGCGCATCGATGGCCAGGCGGCCTGGGCCAGCCACAGCGGCGTCTTGGCGGCAATGCGCAGCATCTGCTCCAGCGCGTCATCATCCACCGCTTCAAGCGGCTCGTAGGCGACCCAGCCCGCGTTGTGCACCAGGAAATCGATGCGGCCATGCCGCTGCAGCAGTTCGCGCACCAGCGCGTGGCAGCACGAGCGTTCATCGATCGCGCCCGAGGCCGCTTCCACGGAAAGGCCCTGCGCCTGCAGCGCGGCGACGGCATCGCCGATGCGACAGGGATCGCTGCCGCGGCCATCCACACTGGCGCCAACGTCGTGCATCACCACGTGCGCGCCGCGCTGTGCCAGCAGGCGGCTGTAGGCCAGGCCGAGGCCGCCGGCGGCGCCGGTCACCAGGCCGACCTGGCCGCTGAAGGAAAGGGGAGACGGTTTCATCCGCCGCAGCATGGGCGATGCAGCCGCATCGCGGCCAATACCGATTGCCCGTGCGCACGATAGCCGTTGCGTATCGGCCATCCACTCAGGCGTCCTGGTCACCGTAGCTGATGCGTGACACGCGCCAGCCCCCATGCGAGGTAAAGCGCCCGCTGTCACGCCACACCGCAAACCGCACGCCGACGATCGACGCCCGCAGGCGCGAGCAGTGCCACTCGCGCGCCTTGCCATAGGCCTTGTTGAACCGTTGCAGCCAGCCACCGCTGCCGCGCATTGCCGGGCGGTCGCCCTGTTGTTCGTTGTCCATGTTGCCTTCCCCTGTGCCCATGCAGTGCGGATGCCTGCCATGGAACAACCGGGGAAATCCGACGGAACCTATCGCGCCCCGGCCACGTGGCGATGGCTGGTCAGCGCCCGTTCCAGAGCGGCCGCCCGCAGCAGGAATTCCGAATGCGGCGACAGGCCGGCCAGCTGCGGCCTGGCGCGCTGCAGTTGTGCCTCGGCAGCGCCCGCCTTGCCGGCGGTGAGCAGGCTCTCCGCATACGGGATGCGCCATTTCGCCGTGGCGGTGGAATCGGCGCCATAGAAGCGCTCGAACGTGCCCACCACCGTGGCCCAGCGGTCGGCCGCATCCGCGGCGCCGCCGCGCTGGGCCAGCAGCGCGGCCTGCATCTGCTGGCGCAGCGCCAGGCTGGGGACCGGCGTGGGATGCTGGCGATCAAACGCAGCCAGCGCCTGGCGTGCCTGCGCCAGGCGTCCGGCGCGGGTCAGCCATTCCAGTTCCACCAGCTCCAGGGTCACCCGCTGCTGCGAATCGGCGGCCAGGGTGCGCCGCCACACCGTGCCGACCTCGCGCAGCAGCGGCTCGGCCTCGGCGGTACGGTCGGCGCGCATCAGCAGGCGTGCCAGCACCATCTGCACGTCCAGGCTGCGGGGGTTCTGCGTGCCCAGCAGGCGCTGGTGCAGGTCCAGCGTCTGCCGGTAGCCCTGCTCGGCTGCCGCAAGATCACCGCGCGCTTCCTCCATGATCGCCCGGCCGTAGAGGATGCCGGCGTAGGCCAGGCTGTCGGCGCCATCCACGCGTTCGCTGGTGGCGATGGCCGCATCGAAGTGCTGCTGCGATTCGCCGTAACGGCCAAGATCGAGATACTGGCCGGCCAGCGCCGCTTCGGCCGCGGCCGTATAGCTGCTGTCGACGCCGAACAGCTGGCGGGTGATGACGAAGGTCTGCTCGGCCAGCTGCATCGCCTCATCGGCACGCCCCTGCGCCAGCAGCGTGTAGACCAGCGAACGCAGCACGCGCAGGCGGGCGGGCCCGTGCTGCGGCGATGTCTCGCCACCGATGGCGGCCGCTTCGCGCAGCGTCTCCTCCGACAGCGACAGCTTGCCCTGCGAACGGTACAGCGTGCCCAGGTTGGACAGGGTGGTCATCAGCCCGCCGTCGTACACCGCGCCCCTGCCCCGCCGTGCCAGGGCCAGCGCTTGGGCATACGCGGCGCTGGCGTCATCGAAGTGCTCGCGGCTGGCATGGGCGCGGCCCACCACATTGAGCAGGTCGATGTGCACGCCGATGTCCTCGTCCCTGGCAAGCAGGGCCAGCCCGCGCCGCGCCCCCTGCAGGGCGGCATCCTGTCGGCCGTCCTCCACCTGCAGCAGCGCCAGGGCAGCTTCCACCGCGGCGATCTCGTGTGCCGGGGCCCCTGCCTGGCGCAGCCCCTGCACTGCCCCCTGCAGCAGCGCGCCGCCCTCGCGCGGCTGCCCGAGGTTGCGGTAGGCGCGGCCGAGCGCAGCCTGCAACCGTGCGCGTACCAGCGGCGATGCGGAAAGATCCTGCTGGATACGCAGTGCGCCCAGATCAAGTACCTCGCGCGCGGTCATCGGGCGGTCGCCACGGATGCCCGGCTCGGCCGAATCAAAGGCCGCCACCAGTACATCGGCGATGCTCGCCGCTGCCGCCGCATTCTCTTCGGCGCGCGCACGTGCTTCGCCGATGCGCTGCACGAAGCCGACCGCTGCCACCAGCACGCAGACCACCACGGCCGTGGCCCGCCACTGCCGGCGCAGGAACAGGCGCGCCCGCTGCAACCGGCCCGGCCGCCGCGCCCGCACCGGGCGGTGCTGCTGGAAGCGGACCACGTCCTCGGCCAGCGCATCCACCGATGCATAGCGGTCCGCCGCCACCGGCGCGCGTGCGCGTGCCGCCACCGCCATCAGGTCGGCATGCCGGCGCACTGCGGGGCTGCCCAGCGCCAGCAGCTCATCAAGCATCACCCCGAGGCTGTAGATGTCATCGGCTACGGCCGCCGGCCGGCCCGATCGTCGTTCCGGGCTGGTGTAACGCGGCGTGGCATAGGCACCGGCCTCGTTGCCACCATCGTCCAGCAACCGCGAGATGCCGAAATCCAGCAGCACCGGATCGTCATCGCTGCGCACCAGCACATTGGCCGGCTTGATGTCACAGTGGATCACGCCTTGTGCATGGGCAGCCTGCACCGCGCGGCAGACCTTGCAGAACAGGCCCAGCACCCGCGCCAGGGTGATGTCCGCCGCGCCGCAGGCTTCATCCAGGCGCTGCCCGTCGATGAACTCCATCACCAGGTAGGGCTGGTCGGCTGCTGCCCGCCCCACGTCGTACAGGCGAGCGATGTTGGGATGCTGCAGGTCGGCCAGGATCTGGCTCTCGGCCTGCAGCCGCTGCGCCAATGCTGGATCGAAACTGCGCCGCATGACCTTGATCGCCACCTGGCGGCGGTAGAGCTGGTCGGCGCGCTCGGCCAGGAACACCCGGCCCATGCCGCCGGCCGCGAGCAGGCGCACCAGCCGCCACGGCCCGATCAGCTCGCCTACCTGGGCGCCATCGGCATCCAGCGAGGCAAGCACGGTATCAATCGAATGCTGCATGCCGCCCAGTGCCTGGGTCTGCGCACGCAGCAGCGCCAGCGTCTCGTGCACCACGGCGGCGTCGCTGGTCAGCGCATGCAACTGCGCTTCCCACTGTGGCTCGGGCAGTTCGCAGACCGAATCAAACAGCGCGCGGACCGCGGCCCAGTCCACCGCCTCGTTCATCGCCCCGCGCCTTCCGACGACAGCTCGCCCAGGTAGCGCTTGAGCCACGCTTTGGCAAAGCGCAGGTCGCGATCGACAGTCGGTACCGAAACGCCCTGGGCCGCGGCGATTTCCTCGCGGCGCATGCCGCCGAAATACATCCACTCGACCGTGCTGCTGGCGCGCGCATCAACTTCGGCCAGAGCCAGCAGGGCGGCGTCCAGAGCCAGCACATCCACCGCACCCTGGTCATCCGCGCTTTCGCGGTCGGCGTGGCCCAGGGTGAGATGCAACTGATCGCCACCGCGCTTGGCCGCGCCCATCGCGCGCGCATGGTCCACCATCACGCTGCGCATCTTCAATGCCGCCAGGGCCAGGAAATGCACGCGGTCGTTGTAAGCCGTTGCGGGGTCGAGCATGCGCATCAACGCCTCGTTCACCAGCATGGTCGGCTGCAGCAGGCCCGGAACATCGCCGCTCAGGCGCGCCGCCGCCATGCCACGCAGCTGCGCGTACAGCATCTGCAGCAGCCGGTCGCGGGCCGACAGATCGTTGCCCGTGCTCCAGCGCCGCAACAGCGTGGTGGCACCCTCGTCGGCGGGCGATCCGTTAGCCGTCATCTACATCACGATCCGTGCCTGGGCAGAGACCGCATTATTGCCGATGCAACGCGTGGAGCGAAAACGCACGACTTCAGCGGCTGAAGCGGCGTGCCCCGGCCACGCATCCCACCGCCGCCAACGTCACCAGCAGCATGCCGGCGCTGACCGTTTCGTGCAGCAGCAATGCTGCCAGCGCCAGGCCGAAGAACGGCTGCAGCAGCTGCAGCTGCCCCACCGCCGCGATGCCGCCCTCGGCCAGCCCGCGGTACCAGAACAGGAAGCCGACCAGCATGCTGAACACCGCCACATAGCCCAGCGCCCACCAGGCCGATGCGCCCACGGTGGCCAGCGAAGCCGGGCGCATCAGCACGGCCAGCGGCAGCATCACCGGCAGGGCCAGCAGCAGCGCCCAGCTGATCACCTGCCAGCCGCCCAGATGGCGGGCCAGGCGCCCGCCTTCGGCGTAACCCAGCCCGCACACCACGATCGCCGCCAGCATCAGCAGATCCGCCTGCAACGACGCCTCGATGCCGCTGCGTGCCGCGTAGCCGACCACGCAGGCGCTGCCCAGCAGCGAGAACAGCCAGAACGCCGGGCGTGGGCGCTCACCGCCGCGCAGCACGCCGAACAAGGCGGTACTGAGTGGCAGCAGGCCGACGAAGACGATGGTGTGTGCGGATGACGCATGGCGCAGGGCCAACGCGGTCAGCAGCGGAAACCCGACCACCACGCCCAGGCTGACCATCACCAGGCCGGGCAGGTCCGCGCGTGCCGGCCGCGGCTGCCGAAATGCCAGCAGCAGGGCCAGGCCGAGCACGGCGGCGATGCTGGCGCGGGCAGCAGTGACGAAGCCGGCGTCCAGCTCCAGCACCGCCAGCCGCGTGGCCGGCAATGAGCCGGCGAAGATCACCACACCGATGAAGCCATTGATCCACCCACGTGCCGACCGCTCCACGCGCATCTCCATGACCTGGGGCCACACCGGGCCCGGGCCGCCATTGAGCCATTGCCGCCGGCTGGCACCCAGCTACAATCCAGTACAGTTGCAAGTAACTGTACTGGTCACACTTCCCACACAGTCGCCCCCATGTCCCGCTCGCCCAGTCGCATCGACAGCGTCATCCACGCGGTCCGCACCCGTATCACTGCACGCCAGGATGGCCCCGGCACGCGTCTGCCTTCGGTGCGCGCACAGGCCGCCGCCATGGGGGTTTCGGTCTCCACCGTGGTCGAGGCCTACGAACGGTTGGTGGCCGAGGGGGTGATCACCGCCCGCGCCGGCTCGGGCTTCTACGTGTCCGGCCCGCTGCCGCCGTTGGCCCTGGCGGCCATCGAGCCGCGCCTGGACCGCGTGGTGGATCCGCTGTGGGTGTCGCGGCAATCGCTGGAAACACCGGCCGCGCACCTCAAGCCCGGCTGCGGCTGGATGCCGGGTGAGTGGCTCTACCAGGACGGCCTGCGTCGCGGCCTGCGCCGCATGGCGCGAGCCGAGCCATCGGCACTGACCGACTATTCCAGTCCGCTCGGCCTGCCGGCACTGCGCCAGTCGCTGCAACGGCGCGCGGCCGGCCTGGGCATCGAGGTGCCCTTGGACCAGCTGATGCTGGCCGAATCGGGCACGCACGCGGTGGACCTGGTCTGCCGCCTGCTGCTCAAGCCTGGCGACAGCGTGCTGGTCGACGATCCCGGCTACTTCAACTACCACGCACTGCTGAAGGCGCACCAGGTACAGACCATCGGCGTGCCCCATACACACAGCGGACCGGACCTGGATGCCTTCGCCGCAGCGCTTCAGGCGCACGCGCCGCGGCTGTACATCACCAATTCCGGCCTGCACAACCCGACCGGCGCGGTGCTGTCGGCGACCACGGCGCATCGCCTGCTGGGGTTGGCCGAACGCAGCGGACTGACCATCGTCGAAGACGATATCTTCGCCGACTTCGAGCTTCGGCCTGCCCCACGCCTGGCGGCGCTGGATGGGCTGTCGCGGGTGATCCATGTCGGCAGTTTCTCCAAGACCGTCTCGGCCGCTTCGCGCTGCGGCTACATCGCCGCACGCGGCGACTGGATCGACGCGCTGGTCGACCTGAAACTGGCCACCAGCTTCGGCGGCGGCCACCTGGCCGCGCAGCTGATGCAGATCGCGCTGACCGACAGCGGCTACCGCCGCCACATGCAGGCCATCCGCACACGCCTGGCCGATGCCCGCAGACACACCCTGCGGCAGGTGCAGCGCCTGGGCATTACACCGTGGCTGGTACCGGAGGCCGGGCTGTTCCTGTGGTGCCAGCTGCCTGATGGCCGCGACGCGGCCACGCTGGCCAGGCAGTGCCTGCACGAAGGGGTGGTGCTGGCGCCGGGCAATGCGTTCAGCCAGTCGCAGCGCGTGGCCGACTATCTGCGTTTCAACGTATCGCAGTGCCAGGACCCGCGCATCTGGCAGGTGCTGGCGCGGGCGCTGCGCTGAGGGCATCCAACACCCGTTGCGGGGAGCACCTTGACGGGCACGCTACAGTGGAATGTCACCGTTGCCACCGGAGTGCGCCCCATGTCGACCTTCCATGATCCGCAGGCCGTCGCCCGCTACGCCGAGGGTCCGCTGCGGCAGGTGCCGGGCTTCCTGGCCCTGCAGCAGATGAGCCAGCTGCTGCTGGCCGAGCACGTACCCGACGATGGCCAGGTAGTGGTGCTGGGCGCCGGTGGCGGCCTGGAGCTGAAGGCCTTCGCCGAGGCGCATCCGGGCTGGCGCCTGCTGGGTATAGACCCGGCCGCACCGATGCTGGCGTTGGCCGAGCAGACACTCGGTCCGCTGATGGCCCAGGTGGATCTGCTGGAAGGCTATATCGACGATGCACCCGAGGTGCGTTGGCATGGCGCCAGTTGCCTGCTGACACTGCACTTCCTCGATGCCGCGCAGCGGCTGCACACGTTGCGCGAGCTGCACCGGCGCCTGCGCCCGGGCGCCCCGCTGGTGGTGGCCCACCGCAGCGTCCCGGCCGATGACGCCGGAAAGCGCCGCTGGCTGCAGCGCTACGTAGCCTTTGCCCAGCATTCCGGCGTGGCGCACGCCGATGCCCAGCGCACCATCGAGGCCATGATAGAGCGACTGCCGCTGCAGTCACCCGAGCAGGAGGTGGCATTGCTGCAGCAGGCTGGCTTTGAAGGCGTGGAACTGTTCTACGCCGGCTTCAGTTTCAAGGGCTGGGTGGCGTACGCAGCGTAGCGTCGAGCTTGCTCGACTGCTGTTCGCGCGCCAGTCGAGCAAGCTCGACGCTACGGCACCACGGTAATGCCGATGCGCTGCATCAGCAGCGCCATCTGCTGCACATCCAGCCGTGCACCGCGCAGGTTCACCACACGCAGGTCCAGGTCGCCCAGCTCCGAACCGGTCAGGTCGCAATCGGTGAAGTTGGCACTGCTCCAGTCGATACCCTCGAACTGGCCCGCCGACAGATCCGAACCCGCAAAGCTGGCACCACTGAGGTTCGCGCCGTCCCAGCGGTTTTCCCACAACTCGCATTTTTCCAGCGTCACCCGCGAGAAGTTGGCATAGCGCAGGTTGGATTTCTTGATGAACGCGCTGCAGAACCAGGTGCGCGTGGTGATCTGGTTCATGAAGCTGGCGTTGCTGAAATCCGCGCCCTGCGCGCGGCATTCGCTGATCTCCAGGCCCAACGCCTTGATGAAGTTGAAGTGACACATGCTGATGTCACAGCCGCGGAAACTGGCCTCCTTCAGCGTGGCGCCATTGAAGCGGCAGCCGGTGCGGCTTTCGGCATCGTAGAAGCTGCAGTTCACGAACTCGGTGGCGGTGAGATCCGCGCCGGAGAAATCGCAGTGGAGGAACTGCTGGTCGACCACTTTCTGGCCGGTGTACTGGTCGGCGGCGATGCGCAGCGCACGGTGAGCGGTGGGGGTCATTCGGTTTTCCATGCCAAGGGCCCCGCCATGATGCCGGTCGCCCACCGGGTTTGATAACCCGTGCAGCGACGCAGGTTCACCGGCAGTCCAGCGCAGCTGTGTACAACGGCAACCGATCCCGTTGTTGCACGTTTATGCACGAACATGCACACTTGCCACATGAAATCCGACCCCAGCCCCCTTCCCGCCCAGCGCACCGTGCAGATCCTTGAGGAGCTGCGCCAGCAGGGCCGCGTGATCGCCGCCGAGCTGGCACGTCGCTATGCCGTGTCTGAAGACTCGATCCGCCGCGACCTGCGCGAACTCGCCGCCCAGGGCCTGTGCCAGCGCGTCTACGGCGGGGCTGTACTGCCACCACCCAAGGAGCGGCCGCTGCGTGAGCGGCTGACCCGCGACCAGGGCGACAAAGCCGAACTGGCGGCGCGCGTCTGCGCCCTGCTGCAGCCCGGCCAGGTGGTCCTGCTGGATGCCGGCTCGACCAATCTGGCCATCGCCCAGCAGCTGCCGGCCATGCTGGGACTGACGATCATCACCAACGCACCGCAGATCGCCACGGCGGCCAGCTACCACGAGGGCATGGCTGTGCAGCTGATCGGGGGCCGCTTGGGCCCAGGCGGCGGGGCTGTCGGTGCCGAAGCACTGGCCCAGGTGCAGCGGCTGCGTGCCGATGTCTACCTGCCCGGTCCCTGCGCCGTGGATGGCGACACCGGCGTGTGGGCCATGGATGCCGAAGAAGCCACGCTGAAGCGCGCCATGGTGGCGTGCAGCAGCCGGGTCATCGTTGCGGCCACCAGCGAGAAGCTCGGTGCGCGCGGCACATGGCAGATTGCCAGCCTGGACGAGATCGACGATCTGGTGCTGACCACCTCGGCACCGCCTGCGCTGGCTGCCCGCTTCCACGCCGCCGGCATCGCCGTGCACCCCACGCCTCCCTGATCGAACTGCCCATGTCCCAGACCTACCGCGCGCGTGCCGAACAGCACGCGACCCGCGCTGCATTCTTCATTCCCGGCTTTGCCACCGCGCTGTGGGCCACCCTGGTGCCCTTTGCAAAGGCGCGCACCGGCATCAACGACGCCACGCTGGGCCTGGTGCTGCTGTGCCTGGGTGCGGGCTCGCTGCTGGCCATGCCGCTGTCGGGTGTGCTTGCCGCGCGCCTGGGCTGCCGCCGTGTGATGGTGGCCAGCACGCTGCTGATCTGCCTGACCGTGCCCGGCCTGGCGCTGGCCGGTTCGGCCTGGATGCTGGGCCTGGTGCTGTTTGTGTTCGGCGCGGCGGTCGGCGCGATGGATTGCACGATGAACGTGCAGGCCGTGGTGGTCGAGCGTGAAGCGCGCCGGGTGATGATGTCCGGCTTCCACGCGTTCTTCAGCATCGGCGGCTTCCTTGGTGCAGCGATGATGACGCTGCTGCTGTCGGCACAGCTGCCCTCGCTGGCAGCGGTGCTGATCGGCGTCGGGGCGATGCTGCTGGCGATGCTGCTCTCAGCGGCGTTCTGGCACAGCGAACCAATGCCGCATGACACGCCGATGCTGGCCATGCCCCATGGCATCGTGCTGTTCATCGGTGTACTGGCCTTCGTCGCCTTCCTCGGGGAAGGCGCGATGCTGGACTGGAGCGCGGTATTCCTCAGCGACGTGCGCCACGTCGACGCCCGCCTTGCCGGCATCGGCTATGTCACCTTCACCCTGACCATGACGGTTGCACGCCTGTTCGGCGACGCCCTGGTGGAACGCATCGGCCGCGAGCGCGCCATCGTCGCCGGTGGCCTGCTCGCCGCTTCGGGCGTGCTGGTGCTCACCCTCGTCACTCCGTGGCAGGCATCGCTGTTCGGTTACGTGCTGGTGGGCCTGGGCTGCGCCAACATCGCACCGGCCCTGTTCTCACTGGCTGGCCACCAGACGCGCATGCCCGGCGCGCTGGCCATCACCGCCGTGTCCACCCTGGGCTTTGCCGGCATCCTTGCCGGCCCGGCATTGATCGGCTTTGCCGCCAACCATTTCGGCCTGGTCGCCGCCTTCATCGGCGTGGCGATCGCCCTGCTGCTGGTGGCCGTGTCCACGCGCTGGCTGCGGGTGTAGAGCGGCGACGGCGCACCTTCGTCCGCAGCCGGCGCGTGCCGATCACCACGGCCGTAGTGCACAGCGTGGTGCCCACCACGCTCAACAGCAGCAGCACCGCCAGCCGCGTGTTCTCCTGCCGCAGCATGCCCGGCAGATCCCAGCTGTGCAGGAAGTAGAACAACCAGCGGCCCACCCGCTCGCGGTGGCCGAGGGTCAACAGCGGATCGCCGGTGGCCAGATCAATGTAGACGCGCGTGGCATGCGCGTCGCCGAAGTCGGCCACCGCCACCGGGAAGCGCCGCACGGCCGCACCGTTCATCGCCTCGGGGGCGCGCGGATAGAAGAATGCATCCGGCGCGTGCAGGATCGCGAACGTCCGCAGCGGTGCCGTGCTCATCGCCTGTGCGCGCTGCTGCAGCCCTGCCACAGGCAGCTGCCGTTGAAGATGCAGCTGCCCGTCCATGAGGGAAACGATGCGCGTATCGCCGTGCCCGTCCAGCAGCACCGCGAACAGTTCGCCACCGATGCGCCGCCATTGGATCTCAACCGGGGCGAAGCGCTGCCCTGCCGCTGCATGCAGCAAGGCCTGTGGCTGCGCCAGCGTAGACGCCAGCGACACCGTGGCACCGCGATAACGTGCGGCATCTACCGCGCCCGCAGACGTAGTGAACACCTGCAGCGGATTCATCGACATCAGCCCACTGAAGATCCAGGTGAAGACGAACGCCGATGCCATCAGCCCGAGCAGATGGTGCCAACGCATCCACGGCTCGACGTACGGCGTCTTCGCACCCGACCGGTAACGGCCACGGAAGCGCCAGCGCCACACGCCCACCACGATGCCGCTGAGGGCCGCCAGCGTGCACAGCCCGGACAGCACGATCACCACCCACGTCCACACCGGGTCCACCGATTGCATGCGCAGGAAGTACAGCCAGTGCAGCCACGCGCCCACATAGTTCCAGCGCTGCTGGTGGTACGGCGCATCCAGCACCACCTCACCGGTGCGCGAGGAAACGTACAGACTGCCCGGCTGGCGGCCACCGACCTCCACCTGGTACAGCGGCCGAAGTGCATCCAGCCCACGCGAATGCGTCCAGCGATCTTCGTCTACACGTACGGCACCCGGGAACGCCGGGCCACCGGCAAACGCCGCCGCCGACCGCTCGGCGCGCTGGGCGGACACCGGCAGCAGCGCGTGGCCCGTAGCAGCCGACCACGCGCCGACGTTGGCACCGCTGCGCACCACGTAGGCCGGTTCACCGCGCAGCGTGGTCAACGCCACGCTTTCCGGTTCCGTCTGCACTGCCTCGGGCAGCATCGACAGTCCCTGCAGCGGTTGCGCAGCATCAAGCACCGGCAGCGCGGCCAGCCGCTCACCCGGGGTCAACTTCGGGTAACCGATGAACAGCATCACCATGCCGCTGACGAACCACAGCAGCATCAGCAGGCAGCCACCGATGCCCAGCCATCGATGCAGCAGGTAGGTCCAACGCTTGGCGGAGGATCGCACCGACATCAGCTACATCCTCAAAAGCGATGGTCGAGGGTGAATTCGACGCGGCGGTCCGCGCCCAGCAGCCACTGCGTGCTGGTGTAGTACGCCGTCGCGTAGTACGCCTTGTCGAACACGTTGAACAGTCGCGCGCTTACCCGGGTACGCGGTGCCGCCTGCCAGGTCAGGGCCAGATCGGTGGTGCTGTAGCCCGGCAGTTCCAGCGTGTTGGCGTTGTCCGCATAACGTTTGCCGACATAGCGCGCGCCGCCGGCCACGGTCCAGTCCGGCAGGAACTGCCAGCTCAGCCACACGTTCGCCATCCGCTCGGCCACGTTCGGCGGCACGTTGCCATCACGCGAGACCACCACTGCAGGCGAGCCGGTAGTTTCCAGGAAATCCTCGAATTCGGCCTTCAAGACCGTGGCATTCGCATCCAGCGACCAGTGCGGCGCGAACGCCCAGTTCAACGACGCCTCGATGCCGCGCGAAGTCTGCGCACCCACCTGCACGCGGCGATCGGGCTGCAGCGGATCACGACTGAGCAGCCCGGTCTTGCGTATGCGGTACGCCGCCAGCGTCCACTCACCGCCGTCGAAGGCCTGCTTCATGCCCACTTCGAACTGCCGGCCCTTGGCCAGATCGAACGCACCGTTGGCCGGGCTGATCATCAGCAGCCCACTGACCGGATCGGCCGCCTGCGAATACTGCGCGTACAGGCTCAACGTCGGGCGCAGCGCGAACACCGTGCCCGCGCGCCAGCCCGTGCTGCTGTAAGTCTTGGAGAACGCTGCCGCGCCACTGATCAGATCGGTGCGATCGATGGTCGCGCGGTCATGGCGCAGCCCGCCCAGCACCGACCAGCGTTCGCTCAGCGTCAGGTGGTCTTCGGCAAACAGCGCGTACTGTTCGGCACGGTTGCGGTAGCGCGGCAGGTTGGGCGCATCGCTGGCGAATTCACCCGGCACTGGATGGAACGGATCGACCGGCCCGGAGCTGCCGGCGTAGGTGTTGTTGGTGTGCTTGAAGTGCGCGCGGTTGGCATCCAGGCCCACCGCGAAACGGTTGGCCAGCCCGCCCACCTGCCCCCGCACGCGCAGCGTGGAAGTCAGCCCGCTCTGGTCCTGGTTGTGGGTGATCTGCGTGTTGTCCGAGCGGTCGATCAGCCCCGTGGCGTCGTTGTAGACGTAGGCCTCGGCATTGCGCCAATCGCGCTGGCTGTCGATCTGGTAGACACGCGTGCGCCATTCCACGTTTGCGGTCGGCGTCCACAGTGCATCGAGTTGGGTCCAGCGGTCGCGGAAACGGATCTCGCTGTCGGCCACGTTGAAGTTGCGGTGGCGCAGCGCTTCGAGCTGGCGGCCATCCACCAGCGGCGTACCGAAGTAGCGCATCGGCTGCTGGTAGCCCTGCGCATGGGTCAGGGTCAGCTGCAGGTCCGTGCGCGGCTGCCACAGCAGCGCACCGGAGAACGTCGCATCGTTGTTGCGGCCACGATCCACCCAGCCGCCACTGTAGTTGCCACTCACGTCCACGTGGTAGGCCAGCGCGGGCGTCAGCGCGCCGCCGCTGCCAAAGCCCAGGCGCGCAGTGTCCTCGCTGCCCACGGTGACGCTGATCTCGTTCTCGATGGCACCGCGCGACGGCTTCTTCGGCACGATGTTGATGACCCCGCCAATGGCACCATCGCCATGGATGACCGAGGCCGGACCGCGCAGCACTTCGATGCGCTCGATGGACCAGGTATCGAACGGGAAGGTGACGCCCACCCCGCCGTACTGGCGCAGGCCGTCGTACAGGCGCATCACCGACGCGCCATCGGTGAAGCCGCGGCTGGACAGCGCACTGAGGCCATTGCCCGGGTGCGGCGTCGCACTGATGGCTCCGGCACGGCTGATGGCATCGTTGAGGTTGCTGTCGCCGCGCTGTTCCAGCTGGTCGCGGTCGATGACGGTGAGCGCAGCCGGCGTCTGCAGCACGCTCAGGCCGAGCGCGGAGCCCGCGCTGGGGGTGGCCGACAGTTCGCCATGGCGGGTATCGACCACGCGCACGGTGTCCAGGGTGGTGGGGTCTGCGGCATCGGCGCGGGCCGGTGCGGTGTACAGGGCGCAGGCGCACAGCGCCGGCAGCGTCGCCCAGCGCAGGGCAACGACGTTCGGGTTCGTTTTCATGTTTCCACGGCATGCAGTGCCGCCCCATCAACGAGGGCAGCAGAAAGAAAAGCGCACGCAGTAGTGCCAGGCCATGCCTGGCAGCTCTGAATCCATCAGGGAACGACCGCGTGCGCGGCTCAGCCAGCGAACGCCACCGGTGGCCCACGCGCGCCCAGTGTTCCGCGCAGCCGCGAGGGCAGCGCTCTGACAGATCCCGCCAATGCACGGCACACCGGTGCCAAAGGCACCAGCAGCAGGAACGCGGCCACCAGCAAGGTAATCAGGCGCGCCGCGATCAGGCAGTACTCGCAGTCCACGCCCATTTCATGCTCGGCGTGTGGATCGACTGCCGGCTTGGCGGCGGTCTCGTCGTGCGTCATCGCCATCGCGTGGTGGTCGTGGTGACCTTCCATCGCGTGCTGCGCGTGTTCGGCATGCGCGCTGTGGTCCATGGCGCCGTGGTCCATCGCCGCCATCACCGGCGCTTCGGCGGGCGCCGGCCCATGGGCCATCCAGCGGCTCACCAGCGGGGCAAGCAGCACCAGCAGCATGGCAAGCCATGCCAGGGTCTGGAACCGGCGGTGGAATCGGGGGCGACGCACCCGCCCATTCTACGGCGCGGCAACCAACCCTGGACCACGTTCAGGGTTTTGCCCCTGCGACACGGTGACGCAGGGGGCACACCCCGGGCCACGCCGATGACTCCACCCTCTCGCAGTAGATCCACGCCATGCGTGGATGCTCTTGCTCCTGGCGAATCAACTCACATACTGCGCCACACCATTCCCGAACGACCAATTCTCGCGCTTCACTTCCACCAGGTTGATGAACACGTCTTCGCGGCGGATACCCACCGCCTCGTGCAGGCCATCGGCAATGCAGAGGTACAGCGCCTTCTTCTGCTCCACCGTCCGCCCCTCGTTCCAGGTGATCTGGATACAGATGAAGTCATCGGTGCGGTCCACGCCCAGATAGCCGGGATCGTAAACAAGGGTGCCGGCCTCGTGTTCCTGGAACACCTGGAAGCGATCGTTTTCCGGCACACCCACCGCGCGCATGGCCTGGTAGATCACCTCCCCCACGCGCTGCAGATACTCGGCGGATTTACCTTTGCGAAGATCGATACGGGCGAGCGGCATGGTGGGACTCCAGAGCCAGAGGGGACAACCGTGGGCCGAGACTACGCCTGCCGGGCTCGGCGACACAGGGCATGGATGGAACGTCTGCTTTCATCCACGGCACGTTCGCCTAGGGCTGCGCCGGGTGACGTGATTGCCACCTGCCGGGGCTATGTAACGGCACGGCTTGGTTCAGGTAACGCGGCTGGCTACGCCATGGGTGCTGGTACACCGTCATGGCAGGCGTTGTTGCAACTTTCCTCACTGACTTCTGTGTTTGCACGAATCGATGATCGCCTCGCCAAGGCAGCTTGCCTTGGTCGGGATTGGCGTCTCGAATAAACGAATAGGCTCACAGGAAGTTGCGATCTTGGTCGCAGCAAAGAGAATGCACCGATTGCCTTCAATGGCGGGCGGTGCGTGGGGATCGCAGGATCCGCCAGGCCTTTTCTCCCTGTGAGCTTTTCTGCCTTGGTACGCCAACCCGCACCGTCCGCCACCTTCATTACGGAAGGTGGCTCTACGCCAGTGAGGGTTTCGCCATGACCAATCGAACCGCATACCACCCACGCCTGTACGCCCTTATCGGCGACCTCGTCAACGACGTGCCCGACGATCTCGCGCGCGAGATCGAATGTGCATTGAAAGAACAGAATCAGCCCGTGCAGGCACCCACGTTCTTCGCCTGTCTTGATGCCATCCGCCAAGGTGATGGTGCAGATGGTCAGCCATGCCACGGCCACAGACTCGGCGCCAGCAATCACGCATCACTCAGTCGCTCGCTGGCGGGGCTCACTGCGCTGCTGGATCTACTGCAGGCCGCAGACCGTGCGCGCGTCGAAGGCGTGCCGGAAGAACAGCTGGGCAACTGCCACACCGATGGTTTGATCGTCGCGGCACGACAACTGGTGCGCGAGGCCGCTCGTTCCCTGGAATGCAACGCACCATGATTCTCATGTTAACTCAGCATCTAAGGGAGTCGCGAGCGGGAGAGAGCTGTAGCGCAGACGCTTACGTCAACCTGAAGCACCATAGGCGGTGCAGGGATCGAACATTTGCCTTTTTCTGGTCTCCGCATTCGGGAAAAGCGCCACCAGGATAATGACCTCTAGATCTGACCAAGGGCACATCTGGCCACGACAGGTACTGCCGCAAGAACAGTCGCGACGGCCCCTCACGTTCTTACTTCGAGCTTCGGCTTTTGGAATCAACCGACATCTGTGAAAAATGCATTTAAGTGAGTTCTTTGCATCCAGATGAACTGCTCGCACTTGAAGCTTCGACCGCAGTAAGATGCTTGCTCCACAGGAGGGACCCAATGGCAACAAACATCTCAAACAGGCTTAGCACCGACACCGTCTATTTCTCCTCACTCCTTGAGGACATAAAACAGGGTCGCATCAAAATCCCAAAGTTCCAAAGGCCATATGTATGGGATGACGAGCAAGCACTGAAGCTGTTAGACAGCATCGTCAATAGCTATCCAATCGGCAGCATTCTCATTTGGAGAACGCCAACAAAACTGAACACAGAAAGGAGTTTTGGAGACTTCATTCTTCCTGAGACTGACGACATTACGCCCACAGACTATGTACTGGATGGGCAGCAGCGATTGACCGTTGTTTATTCGTGCCTCGGAGCGCCAGTAACGGCCGCTGGATTCAAGGCAGTCTATGATCTTGAAACTGAAAAGTTCGCCCCACAGGGAACGATCCCAGCGGGAATCACAGTATTTCCGCTTCGCAAGCTTTATGAAACGACCGCCTTACTGGATTTCCGCACTGCACTTCAAACGCATGATGACAAAGATATTCTCCAGGCACGTTTAGATCAGCTAATTAGAGCATTCACCACTTATAAAATCCCTACAGTCATCCTCAAAGATTTGGACGTTGTCGAGGTATGCCCAATTTTCGAACGAATCAATAGCTCTGGCACGAAGCTGAGCACCTACGATCTGATGGTTGCCGCCACTTGGTCAAACGGCTTTGACCTAGACGAAAAAGTTGAAGAGATTGCAGCATCCCTTCAGCCGAAGGGCTTTGGCGACATAGACAAGACAACGATCTTGAAGTGCCTTTCTGCCGTCGAATTTGGCAGCATCAAGGATGCAGCATTGCGCAGCCTTCGTGATCTCGATGAAACTAAACTTGGCGTACTTACTGCAAACACAAAACAGTCGCTACTAAAGACTGTTGATCTGCTCAGCACGGAATTCAGAATTCATAGCTGGGATTTCCTCTCATACCAAGCGATTGTGGTAATTATCACTGAGATCTTCTCCAAGAAGCCGAAGTTAGATCACAATGAAATAGTTCGTCTCAAACAATGGTTCTGGCGCGCATCCTTCTCCGAAAGATACAAAGTCGGCGGTGAAGCGTTCGTCTCTAACGACCTATTGAAGGTCCGTGCCTTTGTCCTGGATGCGACCGGTGCTCCAACCGACTTCGGCACAGCACCAGGTGCCAGCGATTGGCAGCAGGTCACGTTTCGCAGCAATGCATCGCGCTCGAGAGCATTTCTACTTGCGCTCGCGCTTCAGCACCCTCTCAACTTAGTGACAGGGACAAAAGTCGACGTCGCCACAGCACTCTCTGCATTCAACAAGAAGGAGTACCACCATGTTTACCCGCGAGCATTCTTAAAGAAAAATAAAGAAAAAATAGATGACAACTTGGCGTGCAACATATGCATGCTGAGCGCCGAATCCAATAAGCAGATAAGTGATGACGACCCCACCGTCTATCTGTTCAACCTAGCCACTGCTCACGGTGGCAGAGCGGACAAAGTATTCGGAAGCAATTTTCTGCCGGCGCCCTCAGCGTTCGCTTACGCGACCGCCAGCTATGCCGACTTCATCGCTGCTCGGTCGGAAATTTTGGCTGCGCGAGGCACCGAACTCTGTGATGGGCACTGACCGTTTGCGCGGCTTCATCTAGGCTTTTGGCGGGGCGCTACTCAGGCGCCCCGCTTCGCTTAACACAACTGGCGCGCGCCCTCAATGCCCAAGAATGCATATCGCGGAGGACCGCGCTGAACCAGCGCAACCACGCAGAATAATTAACGCAATACGCGATCTCAGGAAGCCAGCTTTTGCATGCATCAGAGAGAAATAGCTAAAAGCGCCAAAGAGATTAGATATCTGGAAGGCAAGCGATTTCTAGGACGCATTCACACACCAGTAGCCTAGGCTATCGAACGGATCAAGAGGCTGTCGCTCCTCGGGCAGCTTCAAATGAAGCAACCTTCCCATCAAATACCAGCGCGAGCGCCGGCTGCATTTCCAGAATCGCTGCGCGGACAGCACCAATCTCTGACTCGACCTCGCCTAAGGTGTTCACGCCACTTGGGCCGGGGTCAATGTCGGGCCAGTGATCGCCAAGGATCGCCATCGCCCGCGAGTGCTCTTCCTGCGTAAACGCTGCTGCGACAGCGCATGCGTAGATGGCACACTCGCCGAGAAGGCAGACCTCCGCGTTGCAGCTCGGTGACTTACCTACTCCGTACAGGCTTCCAGGGTTAACCAAGACGTTGGATTTATCGCGAAAGGGATGCGCCAGCAGCGAGGATCGAACCTTATCCAAGCCTCTCCAGATTCGAATCCGCTTCAATGCCGGCATCGCGGTGTCTAGAGCCTCATGGAAGCCGACCTTCCGGCATTCCCAAGTAAAGACACCCCACTCGTCGAGAAAGCTGCAAACAAGGATGTGGATGCGCTCGACAATCACGATGCGAGCCTCCTCATCCGTCGAGTGCCGCTTGAACGAGCGAACTGCTGGCTCAAGTTTGTTCTTGAGGCCCTGCAGAGCAATGATGCTCTGCTGGAACTCGCTAAGGATGAAATTCCGACTGCCCGGCGCCATGCAACGCTCCCTGTAGTTCGCTTTAACTATGATGGGAACAAACGTGACCAGATTTCAGCAGAGCTTTTACCGGTTCGACATCTCTTTCCATCTATCTGACACCCAAGGTGCCATGGTGGCCGCTGGCTTTCCTGCACTGACTCCGACTGCAGGACGCAGTACCACAAGCCAGCCGTGAGCGTCGACGTATTGATGCCATTCTGATGCGGGAATCGGATCTGCCGCGCACTGCGGCGTCCGGTTTAGCTCCCGGATCTCGTCGCGGGAAAGACAGAGCTGAGAAGTCATCGATCAGTCCGGATGCTTACTGCACTTACTCTGCACATACGAAAAAGCCGGCTCAAAGCCGGCTTCTTCATATCACCTGAAAAATCAGGGATCTATTTGGTGGGCGGTACAGGGATCGAACCTGTGACCCTTGCCGTGTGAAGGCAATGCTCTACCGCTGAGCTAACCGCCCGGTGTGTTGCTGAGCCGCTTATTATAGGGGCTTTTCAGAGGCCGTCAACCGTTTTTCACATTTGTGTTCACAGGCCTTTCCGAGGCTTTCAGCCGAGCATGGCTCGGCTCTACTGGGTCGCGGGCCATCGGCCTTTTCGAGGGCTGAAGTCGAGCATGGCTCGACTCTACAGAACAGCGGTTCACGGGTGTTTCGCCCGGCGCTACCTCACATCGTATGCGTCGGCTTGTCCGAGCTGGTCAGGCCGGCCAGCAACGTCTCGATCTTGTGGCGCACGTTCTCGCCTTCCTGGCCGTCGGCCAGCTGCACGCCGATGCCGGCCACGCGGTTGCCCTGTGCGCCGGCTGGGGTCACCCAGATCACCTTGCCGGCCACCGGCAGGCGTTCGCTGGAATCTGGCAGGGTCAGCAGCAGGAACACCTCGTCGCCCAGGAAGTA
>PJUE01000270.1_pt1 | contig 47616 bp, 40 predicted proteins | sample 1512171 | NCBI WGS metagenome assembly PJUE01 (sample SAMN08177674, study PRJNA422409) | Feces metagenome, whole genome shotgun sequencing project. | isolation source: Chicken feces (3) enriched on wood chips: alkali lignin treatment | host: Gallus gallus | place: USA: Madison | collected 2015-01-15
ACCAGATAGGCCGCGTAGCTCAGCGCCAGCATGGCGAAGGCCACGCCGACCAGGCTGACCAGACGCAGCGGCCAGGTGGTGAAGGCGGTCAGGCCATCCAGCGCCAGCCGGAATAAGCGCATGCTGCCGAAGCGGCTGTCGCCGTGCATGCGTTCCTCGGGGGTATAGGCCAGGGCCTCGCCCTTGAAGCCGACCCAGGCGTACAAGCCCTTCATGAAACGGGTGCGTTCGGGCAGCGCGATCAGCGCGTCCACCACGCTGCGGTCCATCAGGCGGAAGTCGCCCGCGTGCGCCGGCACATCCACGCCGCGCGCGCCGCTCAACAGCTTGTAGAACCAGCGCGCGCCGGTGCGCTTGGCCCAGGACTCGTCGGCGCGGGTCTCGCGCACCGCGTAGACCATTTCGGCGCCGGCGGCCCAGCGCGCCAGCATCTGTTCGATCAAAGCAGGGGGATGCTGCAGATCGGCGTCCAGGCAGATCACGGCATTGCCGGTGGCGGCTTCCAGGCCGGCGCTGATCGCGGCTTCCTTGCCGAAGTTGCGCGACAGCTGCACATAGCGGAAACCGTCGTGTTCGGTCCATTCGGCCATCAGCGCTTCCGTGCCGTCCGTGCTGCCGTCATCGGCCACGATGATCTCCCAACTGGTGCAAAGCGCCTCCAGGCGGTTGCGCAGCAAAGGCAGCAGGACCCGCAGGTTTTCGCATTCGTTCAGGCAGGGAATCACGCAAGTCACGCAGGCGTCATACGGTACGGGCGCCTCGGCCGCCGGCCATACCGCTTCCAGAGGATACGATTTGGTCAACACTTGCGGGACGGCGGATTCGGACCGGAATTGGATGTGCATGGCTCTAGACTCGGAATGCAGGACTATGGCGAGCAGTATGCGAAGGGTGTCGTTGAATTTTCATAAAATGCGGCGCCCGACGATCCGGCAATCCAGGGCGAATTCTAGGGAGCCCCTCCCTGAAAACAATAAAGTCCCGTGAACCTGTGTCCCCAATTTGTGAAGCCCTGTAAAGCCTGAGGCCGTCCGTGCATCGGTAAAATGCGCCCGAGTTTTTTGTTTTCGCAGGTTGTCATGCAATATCAAGTCCGGCTCATGCAGGCCAGCGACGTGGACGCCATCCTGGCTCTCCAGACCCTGGCCTACCCCGGTTTCCTGCTGGAAAGCGCGGATTTCTTCCAGAATCGCCTGGCGCTCGCCCCCGCGCACTGCTGGGTGGCGCAGCCCGCGGCCAGCCCCGATGCGCTGCTGGGCTACCTGATCTCCTATCCCTGGGATGCGGGACTGCCGCCCGCCCTGGACGTCGCGCTCGCGACGCTGCCGGCCGCGGCCGACCACTGGTTCCTGCACGACTGCGCCGTGGCTCCCTCGGCGCAAGGGCTGGGCGTGGGCCAGGCGCTGCTGCGCGCCGCCGCCCGCAGCGCGCATGAGGGCGGCTTGCGCCGCGCGAGCCTCGTGTCCCTGGAATCCGCCGTGGGTTATTGGCAGCGCCACGGCTACCTGCCGGTCAGCGCAGACAGCGCCGACCTGACCGAAAAACTGGCTGGCTACGGGCCGCGCGCGCAATACATGTCGCGCGCATTTCCGCTCTAGCCGCCCCGGCCGCGGCTGCCTGCGCCGCGGCTTTCCGCCCGCCCGGCTTCGCGCCGCGCGCCGCCTCCCTGCCCCCATGTACACCGCCCGCGCGGCGGACGTAACATAAGCCTCAGTCCGTGAGAGGCGGCAGGGTTCAAACAGCCAGAAAGTTCACCGTGCCCTGACAGGGCGCAAAGGTACCTATGATCTCGCTTACGCCCGTTCAATCACTGCTGGCATGCTGCCTGGTCCTGGTCATCGGACGCGTGCTCACCACCAGGATCGGCTTCCTCGCCCGCTACAGCATTCCGGACCCCATCGTCGGCGGCCTCCTGTTCGCCGTACTGGCCTACCTGCTGGCGACCTGGGGCGGCGTGTCCGTCTCGCTGGAAACCAGCATCAAGCCGACCTTGCTGCTGCTGTTCTTCGGCAGCATCGGCCTGACCGCCAACCTCAAGCTGCTGGCCAAGGGCGGTCCCAGGCTGATTGCCTTCCTGCTGGCCCTGATCCCGTTCCTGGTGCTGCAGAACGCCGTCGGGCTGGGCATGGCCTGGCTGCTGGACATGCATCCGCTGATGGGCCTTTTGGGCGGCACGATCACGCTGGTGGGCGGGCATGGCACGGGCGCGGCCTATGCCACGCGCTTCGCCGACTTCAACAACATCCAGGACGTGATGGCGCTGGCAATGACCGCCGCCACCTTGGGGCTGGTGCTGGGCGGCGTGGTGGGCGGTCCGGTGGCCGAATGGCTGATGCGGCGCCACAAGCTGGCCGGCAGCCTGGACCACGCGCCCGGCGACGGCCACGAGCCTGCGGACCTGACGGAAAACGCACCCGCGTCCTCTGCAGGCTCCTACATCGTCTCCCTGACCGCCGCCCTGGTCTGCCTGGTGGTCGGCGGCTACCTGGCCGCCCTGGTCGAGGACGCCCCGGTCAGCCTGCCGAATTTCCTGTGGTGCCTGGCCACGGGCGTACTGATCCGCAACGGCGGCGAAAAGCTGGGTCTGAAGCTGGACGACCGCGCCACCGAAATCATCGGCACCATCTCGCTGTCGCTGTTCCTGGGCATGACGATGATGACGCTGGACCTGTCCAGCGTGGCGCGCCTGGCCGGCCCGCTGGCCCTGATGCTGGCGGTGCAGACCCTGGTGTGCGCGCTGTATGCCGCCTGGGTCGTGTTCCGCATGCTCAAGCGCGACTACGAAGCAGCCATCATGTCGGCCGCCTTCTGCGGCTTCGCGCTGGGCGCGACCGCCACCGCCATCGCCAATATGCAGGCGCTGACGCGGCGCCACGGCCCGGCGCCGGAAGCGTTCATCGTCGTGCCGGTCACCGGCGCCTTCCTGGTCGACATCCTCAACGTGATCGTACTGACCTCGCTGATCTCCTTGCCGTTCGTGGGAGGCATGTGACCATGTTCAAACGTCTTGTCATTCTGAGCTTCTGCCTGCTGCTGGCGGCCTGCGGCCGCGCGCCCGATACCGACGCCCTGCGCGCCGACGTGGAACGCAGCCTGGCCACCGCCTACGGCGCGGATTTGTTCCGCATCGCCGAGATCAAGCGCATGGGCTCGGCCTCGGACAGCAGCGCCCCGGCGGGCGAAACCCGCCGCGTGGTCTATTACGACGTCGAACTGGACCTGGCGCGCAACATCACCCTGGGCGCCTGGGACCAGCCCGGCGCCGCCGCGCTGGTCACGCTGCTGGGCGCAGGTCCGCGCAGCATCAGCGGCGTGAAATCCGGCGGCAACCAGGCCGGCGACCGCATCGTCGCGCACGCCAGCGCCATCTACCGCCAGGAAGGCGACACCTGGAAGCTGGTGACCCCGGCCGGCTTCAAGGCGGCCGAGGCGCCCAACCTGGACACCGGCGCGCCGCCTCCCGTCACGCGCCAGCTGCTGGACACGCTGGACCAGATCACTCATTCGGTTTCCTACAGCGCCTCCAGCACCGCGCAGCACGTAGTGCAGCAGGAACTGGAACGCTCCGTGGCGCGCATCAATGGCCGGCTGGCCCGCATGCAACAGGGCTATCCGCTGGCCGGCGGTCCGGACCGCGGCGAGTATGTGGCGTTCGCGCGCGCCCTGAGCGACGTCGCTCGCAAGCAGCAGATCCGGGTCTCGCCGCTGATCACGGGCGGCGGCGCCGAGAACATCGCGCTGTTGCGCAGCGGCGACGCGGTGGTGGGGCTGGCCCAGGCCGACACGGCGCGGCTCGCCTATGACGGCAAGGGGCCGTTCGCCGGCCAGGGGCCTTTCACCGGTCTGCGCGCCCTGGGCAGCCTGTATCCGGAACTGGTCCATATCGTGGTCCGCGACGACGCCGCCCTGCGCGGCGTACGCGATCTCAAGGGCAAGACCATCGCCCTCGGACCGGAAGGCTCGGCGGTGCGCGCCACGCTGGAAACCGTGCTGGCCGCGCACGGCCTGCAAGCCGGCCGCGACTACACCGTGGCCGATACGCCCTTCACAGAGTCCCTGCCTGCGCTGAACTCCGGCAAGGTCGACGCCGCCGCCCAGGTCATCGGCGTGCCCGCCACGCCCTTGCGCGATGCGCTGACCCAGGCGCGACTGAAGCTGCTGCCGCTGGACCCTGCCGCCATCAAGACGCTGACCGGGGCCGAGGACAACGCGCTGATGCCGCTGGACATCGCCGCCGGCACCTACCCCAACCAGACGGAGCCTATCTCCACCGTGGGCATGGCGGCTCTGCTGCTCACCACCGCGGACCTGACCCGGGACGAGGCCCTGGTGATCGTGCGCGCGGTCTATGTGACCGGGCAGGACCTGCTGGCCGCGGGCTCGGCCCAGGGCGCTCAGGTGGGCCTGGCGACCGCCCGCCGCGGCCTGACCGTGCCGCTGCACGACGGCGCCCAGGAAGGGCTGGCCAAGCTTGAACAGGCCAAGCCGCAATAAAGCCGGTTGCGCTTATGATTGCGCTCCCTACCAGGAATCTCCATGAATAAATTCGATCTGCAGAAAAACCAGGCCCTGAAGCTGGCCGGCCAGCTCAAGCAAGCCTCCACCCCGGACCGCTTCGGCACCGCCTCGCAAGTGCCCGACCGCCGCGAACAGCGCAAGCTGGACCAGGCCGCCGGCCTGGTGCCGTTCCCGCTGAAGCTGTCGCAAGCCCACGCCGACAAGCTGCGCGCCCTGGCGGCCGAACGCGGCGTGTCCACCAACGACATCGTGGCCGAAGTGCTGCAAAACGCGCTGGACAAGTAAGCGCATGCACATCTGGGTCGATGCGGACGCCTGCCCCGCAGTCATCAAGGACATCCTGTTCCGCGCCGCCCAGCGCTGGCAGCTGCCGCTGACGCTGGTGGCCAACCAGATGCTCTACACCCCGCCCTCCCCGCTGATCCGCGCGGTGCAAGTGCCGCGCGGCTTCGACGTCGCCGACGCCCACATCGCCGAGCGCGCATCCGAGGGCGACCTGGTGATCACCGGCGACATCCCGCTGGCCGCGCAAGTCCTGGAAAAAGGCGCAATGGCCCTGAACCCGCGCGGCGAACGCTATACGCCGGAAACGATCCGGGAGCGGCTGGCGCTGCGGGACATGATGGAAGAGCTGCGGGCCAGCGGCGTGGATACCGGCGGCCCGGCCGCATTCAGCCAGGCCGACCGCAAGGCCTTCGCAAACCAGCTGGACACGCTGCTGGCCCGCACGGCGCGCAAGACGCAGCAGGGCTGAAGTCCGGCCGGCCGCGGCTGGCGGTCAATAGAAGGTGATGTAGGCCTTGTAGATGATCGTGCCCAGGGCCGTGATCAGGCCTATGCCCATCAGCCCCATGCCGAGATTGCGGTCGCGCAGCCCGAAGCCGATCAGCATGAGCGCCACCCCGGCGCCGATGATGATCAACATGGTAGTGGTGTGCTCGGACATGACCTTCTCCTGTTCGCCTACGCCTGGCCCCACGGGCCAAAGCCTTTGTTATCCATGATAGTCAGGCTTGCATGCGACGCGGCTCAATCGATGAGAGTCCGCTTGCGTCAAATCAAGCTAAGCGTAATGAAAGGGACGGTTCAGCGCAATGGCTTGCTCGCAATGGGCAAGGCGTCCGGGCTTGAAGGCGGAATCATGTTCGATGCGCACAAAACAAAAAAGCCAACCTCGCGGTTGGCTTTCTTTGCTTTGCGTCTTTTTTAACCTTGGTACGCCGACAACGATAAGCCCGGGGCTTACGTCATCTTCCAAGGGTCTTTGGTGGGTAGTACTGGGTTCGAACCAGTGACCCCTGCCGTGTGAAGGCAGTGCTCTACCACTGAGCTAACCACCCCGAAAGAGGCGAAATATTAGCACGTTTTTTTGGACGTGTGCAAGTCGCCTCGAAAAAACTTTATGCGGCCGCCACCGGCGCGTCGATCTTGCGCCAGGTGCACTCCCCGCCCACGGACTTGTCCAGGGCCGCGAGATAGTTTTCGTGTTCGGCCAGTTCCGCCTCGCTGGCCTTGATCACGGGCAGGCCCGAAGCGTCGAAGCGGGCCAGCTCGATGCCATTGCCGCCGCCGCTGGCGCTGTCGTCCACGTCGATCAGCAGCGCGTCCTGGCCGCGGGTCATGGCCAGCCAGACTTCCGCCAGCAACTGCGCGTCCAGCAATGCGCCGTGCAGGGTGCGGTGGGCGTTGGAGATGCCGAAGCGGTCGCACAGCGCGTCCAGCGAATTGCGCTTGCCCGGGAACAGCGAACGCGCATGCAACAGCGAATCCGTGACCGTCTCGCAGTACTCGGTGACCGCGCCGCGCCCGGTCTTGGCGAGTTCGGCGTTGAAGAACTTGACGTCGAACGCGGCGTTGTGCGCGATCAGCTCGGCGCCCTGGATGAACTTGACGAATTCGTCCGCGACATCGGCGAAGCGTGGCTTGTCCGACAGGAACTCCGTGGTCAGGCCGTGCACGGCCAAGGCTTCGGGGTCGCTGTCGCGGTCCGGGTTCAGGTAGATGTGCAGGTTGTTGCCGGTGGCCATCCGGTTGACCATTTCCACGCAGCCGATCTCGACGATGCGATGGCCCTGGGCAGGGTCCAGTCCGGTGGTTTCACTGTCAAAGATGATCTGGCGCATAACTTATTCCGACGCTTGGGCAGGCGCGGCGGGCTGCGCGTGCGGCGCCGGAGCGGGGTCCGGGTGATGCGCTGCGCTGCCGGCCTGGCCGGGTTTCTTGCGTGCGGTGGCGATCAAGGTATAGGCCACCGGCACGACGAACAAGGTCAGTAGTGTACCCAGCATCAGCCCGCCCACCAGGACCCAGCCGATCTGCTGGCGCGATTCCGCCCCCGCGCCCGTGGACAAGGCCAGCGGCACGGTGCCCAGCACCATGGCGCCGGTGGTCATCAGGATGGGGCGCAGGCGCAGCACGCTGGCTTCGACCACGGCCTCGAACAACTCCTTGCCCTCGTCGCGCAGCTGGTTGGTGAATTCGACGATCAGGATGCCGTGCTTGGTGATCAGCCCCACCAACGTGATCAGGCCGATCTGGCTGTAGATGGACAAGGTGCCGCCGGTCAGCCACAGCGCCAGCAGCGCGCCGGTCATGGACAGCGGGACCGACAGCATGATGATGAAGGGATTGCGCCAGCTTTCGAACTGCGCGGCCAGCACCAGGTAGATGAAGGCCAGCGCCATGGCGAAGACCAGATAGATGCTGCCGGAGGAATCGCGGAACTCGCGCGATTGGCCATCCAGGTCGGTCACGATGGTGTTGGGCAGCACGTCGCGCGCCACCTGGTGCATGTGCGTCAGGACTTCGCCCAGCGCGTAGCCGGGCGCCACCGCGCCGTCGATCTTCACGGCGCGCAGGCGGTTGAAGTGGTTCAGCGATTGCGGCGACACGCCCTCGTGCACGCCCAGCAGATTGTCCAGCTGCACCATGCTGCCGTCGCGCGCCCGCACGTAGATGCCCGAGATATCGGTGGGATTGGCGCGGTCGCGCGGCGTCACCTGCACGATCACGTCGTACTGTTCGCCTTCGTCCTTGTAGCGCGTGACCTGGCGGCCGCCCAGCATGGATTCCAGGGTGCGGCCCACGGTATCCACATTGGCGCCCACGTCGGCCATCTTGTCGCGGTCCACGCGCACGCGCAGCTCGGGCGTATTCAGGCGCAGGTCGGTATCCAGGTTGATCAGGCCGGGATACTTGCGCAGCTCGGCCAGGAACACCTCGGTCAGGCGCGACAGCTCGGCGTAGGACGCCTGGCTCATGATGATGAACTCAACCGGCTTGGAACGCGCCGACTGGCCCAGCGACGGCGGATTGGTCGGGAACGCGCGCACCCCGGGCAGCGAGGCGAATTGCGGCTGCAGCTGCTGCGTGATGGCCTGCTGCTTGCGGCTGCGCTCCTCCCAGGGTTTCAGGCGCAGGATGGCGGTGCCGTCCGTCACGGTGGGGAAGCCCACGGTCACCTGGCTGCCGCTGGCCTCCGGAATGTCGGAGTAGAACTTTTCGATGCCCAGCATGCTTTCCAGCGTGTAGTTCAGCGTCGCCCCTTCAGGCGAGCTGACGATGCCAAACACCACGCCGCGATCCTCGATGGGCGCCAGCTCGCTCTTGACGACCTTGAACAGCACGCCGCTCGCGGCCGCGACCGCCAGGCCGATGGCCACTACCACCCAGCGGTGGCGCAGGGCCAGCGCCAGCGCGCGCCGGTAGCCGTTGCTCATGCCGTTGAGCCAGCCTTCGATCAGGTTGTACCAGCGGCTGTGGCTGCTCTGGTGGCGCAGCAGCACCGAACACATCATGGGCGTGAGCGTCAGCGCCACGAAACCGGACACCAGCACGGCGCCGGCCAGCGCCAGCGCGAATTCGATGAACAGCCGACCGGTGCGGCCCGTGGCGAAAGCCAGCGGCGCGTACACGGTGACCAGCGTCATGGTCATGGCGACCACCGCGAAGCCGATCTCGCGCGAACCGCGCAGCGCGGCCTCCTTGCGCGGCATGCCCTCTTCGATGTGGCGGAAGATGTTCTCCAGCACCACGATCGCGTCGTCCACCACCAGGCCGATGGCCAGCACCATGGCCAGCAGCGTCAGCGTGTTGATGGAAAAACCGAACAGGTACATCAGCGCACAGGCGCCCACCAGCGACACCGGAATGGTGACGATGGGGATGATGCTTGCTCGCAGGTTGCGCAGGAAGAAGAAGATCACCAGCACCACCAGGACGATGGCTTCGCCGATGGTGTGGAACACGGAGTCGATGGAGCGTTCGATGAACACCGACGAGTCATACGCGATGTTCAGCTTCATGCCGGCCGGCAGGTTCTCGTTCAGGCGCGCCACTTCCTCGCGCGCCGCCTTGGACAGTTCCAGCGGGTTGGCGGTGGACTGGCGCGTCACGCCAATGTTGATGGCGGGCTTGCCGTTGAAGCGCGACAGCACGCGGTCGCTGGCGGCGGCGATCTCCACATTGGCCACGTCGCGCATGCGGACCGGATAGCCTTTGACGTTGGCGACGATCACGTTCTCGAACTGGGCCGGCGTCTGCAGGTCGGTGGAAGACACCACCGAGAACTCGCGGGCGCGCGACTCGATGCGGCCGGCCGGAATCTCGACGTTCTGGCTGCGCAGCGCGGCCTCCACGTCCTGCACGGTCAGGCCGTAGGCGGCGAGCTTGTCGCGGTCCACGTAGATGCGCATGGACGGCAGGCGTTCGCCGAAGACGCGCACCTCGGCCGCGCCGGGCAGCACCGACAGGCGGGTCTTGATGTAGCGGTTGATGTAGTCCGAGGTCTGGATCGCGGAGTACGAACCGGACTCGACCGCGATGTAGATGATGGGCTGGGAATCGGCCTCGACCTTGCCGATGATGGGCTCGTCGATCTCGTCGGGCAGGAAGCGGCGGGCGCGCGAAACCTTGTCGCGGACTTCCGCGGCCGCGGCGTCCGGATTGCGGGACAGGTTGAACTTGATGTTGATGAGGCTGCGTTCCGAGCGGCTGCGCGAGGTCATCACGTCCACGCCCTCGATGCCGGCCAGCTGGTCTTCCAGCGGCTTGGTCACCTGCGATTCGATCACCTCGGGCGAGGCGCCCTTGTAGGTGGTGTCCACCGACACGATGGGCTCGTCGATCTTCGGATACTCGCGCACGGTCAGGCGCGAATACGAAATCAGGCCGATCAGCACGATGATCAGCGACAGGACCGATGCGAACACCGGCCGCTTGATGCAGGTTTCCGAGATACGCATTGCGCTACCGCCACATAGGGAAAAAAGCCGGCGTCACGCGCCGTTGGCCAGGACGGTCACCGCGGCGCCGTCTGTCACGCGCTGCAGGCCCGACACCACCAGCCGGTCGCCCGCCGCCACGCCGGTCAGGATTTCGACGCGGCCCTCGCGGCGCTCGCCGATGGTGACCTCGCGCCGCTCGGCCACGCCATCCTTGACGCGGTAGACGTATTGCGTCGCGCCCGAGGGCGACAGCGCGGCTTCCGGCGCGACCAGCGCCTTGTCCTGGTTGAACTGCAGCTGCACGCGGGCGAACATGCCCGGACGCAGCACCGCATCCTTGTTGGGGACCGTGGCGCGCAGCAGGATGGAGCGTCCGCCCGCGTCGACCAGCGGGCTGACCGCGTAGACCACGCCCTGGCGCTCCTGGCCGGGCAGCGCGTCCATGCGCAGCGTCAATTGCTGGCCCACGCCCACCTTGCTCAAATACATTTCAGGGACGCGGAAATCCACCTTGAGCGGATCGATCGCCTCCAGCGGGGCCAGGTCCTGGCCCTGGTTGACGTAGTCGCCCACCGACACGCTGCGCAGGCCCGCGATGCCGCCAAACGGCGCCGAGATCGTCATCTTGTCCAGCCGCGCCTGCGCCAGCGCCACGGCGGCTTCCTGCACCTTCAGGGTGCTGGCGGATTCGTCGCGCGCCTGCTGGCTGACGAAGCCCTTGCCCTGCAGCTCCACCGAGCGCCGGTAGTGGCTTTGCGCCAGCGTCAGGTTGGCGCGCGCCTGGGCCAGCTCGGCGCGCGGCACGGAATCGTCCAGCCGGATCAGCACGTCGCCGCGCTTGACCGGCTGGCCTTCCTTGAAATCGATCGACTGGATGCGGCCCGCGACCTCTGGTCGCAGCACCACGGACTCGTCGGAGCGCAGGCTGCCCACGGCCGAGATGCCGCGCGCGAAAGGAATCTCTTCAACGGCGGCCACTTCGACCCGAACGGGCGCAACGCGCGTCACGAGGGGCGCCTCGACGGCGCCGGGTTGTGGACTGACGGTTCCGAAGGCGAGCCAGCGCGGCACAAAAACGCCGAGCGCGGCCCCCGCGGCCAACCCTGCCGCTACGGCGGCGAGCAGTACTGCTTTTTTCATGCGCGAATGTGGCGGTATTGCGGCGCGGGCCTGGCATGCCCCCACGCGGACTGCGCCGCAGGAACTGGAATGAGGGTTGGCACTTTAGCACCCGGATTTACATACTGGAACAATCCTGAAGCCGGATGAAAGAACTAAATCCGCCCCAGAGGGCGGATTTGAGGGTATATCCCGATGCCCTCAGCCCCGGCGGGCCGATTCCACGCCCATGTTGGCCAACTGGTCGGCCCGTTCGTTGCCGGGATCGCCGGCATGGCCGCGCACCCAGCGCCAGGACACGGTATGGCGCTGCACCTGTTCGTCCAGCAGTTGCCACAGCTCGGCGTTCTTGACCGGCTTCTTGTCGGCCGTCATCCAGCCGCGCCGCTTCCAGTTGGCGAGCCACTCGGTCATGCCCTTCATTACATATTGGGAGTCCGTATGGATGATGACCGTGCACGGGCGCTTGAGCGCGCGCAGGCCCTGGATGACTGCCAGCAGTTCCATCCGGTTGTTGGTGGTCTGGAGTTCGCCGCCATGCAGGGTCTTTTCATGGCTGCCGGCGCGCATCAGCACGCCCCAGCCGCCCGGACCGGGGTTGCCCTTGCAGGCGCCGTCGGTCCACATTTCCACTTTCTGCTCGTTCGCTTTGTCGTCCTGCATGGTGCTGCTTGGTATTCCTTGCTAAAAAAAGTCCCAAAAATTGGCCCCGCGGCGCGGGACTGGGGCCTCAGGAGCCGTCGTCCGCGTGGCGGTTGACCACCACGGACGCGGCGCGGGCGCGTTTGGGCTTGGCCTTCTTCCAGGCCGGGCCAATGATACGCATGCCGGCCACCCGCTTGACGGCCGACACCAGATAGACCGCGCCGCCCACGCTCCACCAGCGGGCGCCCGCCGACTCCAGGAAGGACCAGCGCTGCAGCCACTTTTCGCTGCGGCAGGCCGGAGCGTAGCAGCCGAAGTGGCTGGCCTCGACCTCGAGCGACAGCAGCTTGAACCAGTCCTTCAGGCGCGGCAAGGACACCTGGGATGACGGCGGCTGCGGCAGCCAGGGTTCCATGCCGGGCATGCGCGTGCGCATGCCCCACATGCTCCAGGGATTGAAGCCCGAGATCACGACCCGCCCTTCGGGCACCAGCACGCGTTCGACCTCGCGCAGCACGTTGTGGGGATCGTCCGCGCACTCGAAGGCATGCGGCAGGATCAGCAGGTCCACGCTCTGGGATTCGAACGGCAGGGCCTCGGGCTCGGCCAGCACCACCCGCGACTGCCAGGCCGCCGCGCTTTCCGCGGACGGGGTCTCCGCGCCCACGTAGCCCTTGAAGGGCATGCGGTTGGCGCGCAGCAGATTCATATCCGCCAGACCCACCTGCCAGGCGTAATATCCGAACACGTCCGCGACAGCCGCATCGAACTGCGCCCGCTCCCAGGCCAGGACGTACTGTCCCGGCGGCGTCTGGAACCATTCGGCCAGTTCTACAATCGGCGGAGTATCTTCTGCCACGTTCTATTCCTTCGAATCCCATGCAAGCCTTGACCGCCCCCACAGGCGGCCGCGATCGCAACGCCGCGGTCTTGCCTCTACCCGCCTTCAACGACAACTACATCTGGGCCATCGTCCGCGGCGATGAAGCCGCCGTGGTCGATCCCGGCGACGCCGGCCCGGTGCTGCAATGGCTGGCCCAGAACGGCTTGAGACTGCGCGCCATTCTACTCACGCACCATCATGGCGACCATGTGGGCGGCGTACCGGAATTGTCCCGCATCGAGGGCATTACCGTATACGGCCCCGCGCATGAACAGCTGCCGCGCTGCGACGTGCGCCTGGCGCAGGGCGACCGCGTGGCGATCCCGGAACTGGACCTGGATCTGGCCGTGCTGGACGTGCCCGGGCACACCGCCGGCCATATCGCCTACTACGGCCGGGCGGCCGGTCAGGAGCCGGTTCTGTTCTGTGGCGACACCCTGTTTGCGGGGGGCTGTGGCCGTCTTTTCGAAGGCACTCCGGCGCAAATGCATGATTCTTTAGGGAAATTTGCCGTTTTACCGCCAGATACACAGGTTTTTTGCGCACACGAGTACACTCTAGCGAACTTGCGCTGGGCCTTGGCAGTCGATCCGGCCAACCGCAGCCTGCAACAGTGGCACCAGCAGGCCCAGCAATTACGAGCAGAAGGTCTTCCCACGCTTCCGTCCACCATCGGGCAGGAACGCGCGGCCAATCCGTTTTTGCGCACGCAAGAAGTTGAGGTCGTCCACGCCGCAGAGCGCTGGGCCGGCCGCAGCCACGCTACGCCGGTAGAGGTTTTTGCCTCCCTTCGTGAATGGAAGAACGATTTCAAGTGACAACCCGATGAATCTATCCCGACTCCTTCTGCCGCTCATGCTGGCAGTCCTCGCCGGTTGCGCAGGAACCAAAGCCCCCGATAGCAAGAACCTCACCACCAATTCGCAAGGGCGATACATCGCCCGCGACACGTCCCGGACGGTTGACCTGACCAACCCGCCCGCCGACGCCTGGGACCGCATCCGCCGCGGTTTCGCCATCCCCAACCTGAACACCGATCTCTCGCAGCAGTGGACCGAGTACTACGCGTCCCACCCCGAGTCGGTGCAGCGCATGGCGGAACGCGCAGGCAAATACCTGTACTTCATCGTCGACGAGATCAACCGCCGCGGCCTGCCGACCGAGCTGGCGCTGCTGCCCTTCGTCGAAAGCGCCTACAACCCGACCGCGCTGTCGCGCGCCCAGGCGTCCGGCCTGTGGCAGTTCGTGCCGGCCACGGGCCAGCACTTCAACCTGAAGCAGGACTGGTGGCGCGACGAGCGCCGCGACCCCATCGCCTCGACCAACGCGGCGCTGGATTACCTGGAAAAGCTGTTTGAAATGCAGGGCGACTGGTACCTGGCGCTGGCCTCGTACAACTGGGGCGAAGGCTCGGTGCAGCGCGCCATGGCCAAGAACGAGGCGGCCGGCCAGGGCACGGACTACCTGTCCCTGAACATGCCCGATGAAACCCGCAACTACGTGCCCAAGCTGCAGGCCATCAAGAACATCATCGCCGATCCGCAACGCTACGCGGTGGCCCTGCCCCCGGTGGGCAACACGCCCTACTTCGTGACGGTCCAGAAGAACAGCGACATCGACCTGGAAATCGCCGCCAAGCTCGCCGAAATGCCGCTGGATGAATTCAAGGCGCTGAACCCCTCGTTCAACCGTCCCGTGATCCGCGGCGACCACGGCCCCACCCTGCTGCTGCCGGCCGACCGCGTCGAGATCTTCAACGCCAACCTGACCAACTACAAGGGCGACCTCAGCGCCTGGAAGATCTACCATACGCGCCGCGGTGAATCCTACGCCTCGATCGCCAAGCGTTTCGGCGTGAGCGAAGCCACGCTGCGCCAGACCAACGACATCGGTTCGCGCCAGAAATCCGCCTCCGGCCAATCCCTGCTGGTGCCGGGCGAACCCGGCACGGGCGGCGTGCAGCTGGCCTCGCTGGCCACGCCGGTGGGCGCGCTGGACTCGACACCGTCGGACAACAAGGCCGCCGCCCCGCGCGGCCGCACCACCCAGGCGCCGGCCGCCCGCGTGGCCAGCGCCCGCCCCAATGTCCGCACCCACAAGGTGCGCCAGGGCGACACGCTGTTCTCGCTGGCCAAGCAGTACGGCACCTCGGTCGACGCGCTGCGCGCGCTCAACAACATCAAGGGCAGCGCCCTGAAGGTCGGCTCGCAACTGCGCGTGCCGGGCACCAACGCCCGCGGCTGATCGGCGCAGAAACAATAAAGACTCACCATGAAACGACCCCAGAAGTTGGACTAGTGTCCGACTTCTGGGGTCAGTCCATTTTCGGCCGGTGATTTCTATGGAAAATTGCTCCCAATCGGCCGAAAAACCATGCGTCGTCAAGCGCAAGCCCAACAAGCTGCATAGGGAACGGCCCCGCAGGAGATTGATTGGCAAGTTCGCTTGCCGCAATCCCACTATCCCTTCTCTTAATCTTGTTGATAGCGAAATTAGTGAAATTATCGATTCAGGATAATTTCTCTAATTTCCGTACATATGAACCCTGTCCTGAACCCATACGCGCCAGGCGCAGGCAGCCCTCCTCCCGAACTCGCGGGACGTGACCACATCCGCGAGGACGTGCGCGTGTGCTTGGAACGCCTGAAGCGGGGCAAGCAAGCCAAAAGCGTCTTGTTGTTCGGCCTTCGTGGCGTCGGAAAGACTGTGCTCTTGGACAAGATGCGATCCGATGCGGAAGATAGAGGCGCGCACACCGTTCGCGTCGAGGCCCCCGAGAATAAATCCTTGCCAGCACTACTGGCGCCGCAACTGCGCTTGGCCCTCCTGCGCCTAAGCAGAGTAGAGGCCGCCAAAGACATCGCGATCAGGGGGCTAAGAGGCTTGGCCGGCTTCGCAAGAAGGCTCAAGGTCTCGTTTACGGACATCGAAGTCGGCTTCGACTACGAACCAGAACCCGGCCTTGCTGATAACGGAGACCTGGAAGAGGACCTTGCCGCGCTGCTTGAGCAAGTTGGCCGTGCGGCCCGAGCAGCGGATACCGTGGTCGCCCTCTTCATTGATGAACTCCAATACGTTGAAGAAGAGCAACTTGCGGCGCTGATCTCCGCGCTACACCGGTGTGCACAACAGCAGTTGCCCGTTACCTTGGTCGGCGCAGGACTACCCCAGCTACGCGGGCGCATGGGCCAGGCGAAGTCCTATGCGGAACGACTGTTCAAATTTGCCGAGATTGGAGCGTTGAGCACGGCTGATGCAACGTTGGCGATCAACGTACCGGCAAACAATGAAAACGTCGAAGTCGAGCCCGCCGCGATCGACTCGATCATTGCCGTAACGCAGGGATATCCATACTTCCTACAAGAGTGGGGAAAATGCGCCTGGGATGTTGCGACAGCCAGCCCGATCACTGTGGAGGACGTCGAGAACGCGTCTCGCGAAGCCGTCGCAGCATTGGATGAAGGTTTTTTTCGCGTCCGATTCGATCGGCTTACTCCGGCCGAAAAAAAGTACTTACGCGCGATGGCGGAATTGGGACCTGGTCCTCACAGATCCGGTGATATTGCGCAGCAGTTGGGCCGGCCCGTTGCGTCCTTTGGCCCCGTTCGTGGCTCTCTGATCGTCAAGGGAATGCTCTGGAGCCCAACTCATGGCGACACGGCGTTCACCGTGCCTATTTTCGACGCATTCATGAAACGCATCATGCCCGGAGACAGCTGGCAGACGAACTGAGGCCTATGTATTGAGGCACTGGAGAGCAGTCCTTGAAGGCGCTCCCCGAGAGCGTCAAAACCAACTCCTTAACCTCCTCCACCTGCGAACTGCGTACTCCATTGCGCCAGCTGGCCGGCCGTTACGCCCACGCCGCCGCACAGGATCACCGCCACCGATCGTGCGTTCTTCAGGAGATCCGAACCGCCGTCCAGCGCCGCAATCGAGGCGCCGCAGGCGGGCTCGACCAGAATGCGGTGCTCCAGCAGCACGTCCTCGCAGGCTGCCACCGCGGCGGCATCCGATACCACCACGCTCTCGATGGGATGCTCCTTCGCCAGCTCTAGCGCGCGGTCGCAGACCTGCCGCGCGCCCAATGAGGTCGCAATGGACCGGATCTCGGGCAACAGCACCGGCGCCCCCGCGCCCAGGGCCTGGGCATAGGAGTCGGCGCCGGCCGTCTCGGCCGCAATCACCGGCACTTCCGCCCAGCCATTGCGCCGCAGGCCTTCGACCACGCCGCATAGCAGCCCGCCGCCGCCGACCGAGCAGATGACCGCATCCGGCCGCCCGCCCTGCCGGGCCAGCTCGTCGATCATGGTCGCGTGCCCCTCCCACAGCAAAGGGTCGTCGAAGGGATGCAGGAACGCATCCGCCTCGGTCATGAGTTCCAGCGCGCGGGCATTGGCCTCCATCCAGGAGGCGCCATGCACGATGACCTCCGCCCCTTCGGAGCGGATCAGGCTCTTGGCGCGCTCCGAGGTCGTGGCGGGCACCACCACCGTCACCGGCGTGGCCAGCATGCGGCCGGCGTAGGCCACCGCATAACCGGCGTTGCCGCCGGACGAAGAGATGAAGCGTCGGGCCCCGCGGGATTTGTAGATCTGGCAGGCGTGGCCTATGCCGCGGGCCTTGAACGAGCCGCTGGGCTGCAGCGCCTCCATCTTCAGGCGCACGTCCTTGCCGCTGCGCAGGGAGAAGGCGCGGGATGCGAGCGCCGGGGTTTCGATATGGATTGCCATGTTCCGTTCTTCAAAAATGGGTGAATCAGGCCGCGCTGGCCACGACGCAGCAGACGTTGCCGGGCACGACGATGCCGGGATGGCGCTTGGCGAAGATGACGCCACTGGTCCCGTAAACCAGCTCGACCGGCGCGCGGCGCGGATCGAATGTCTGGTGGATGCGGCCCGCGGGCTGGCCGGCCTCGACGGCTTCGCCATGCCGATGGTAAGCCTCGAACACACCGCGTTCGGAGGCGATGACGTAGGACTTCGCGCCGCTGACCTTGCACAGGGGCGCTGGCTGCGCCGCCAGCGGCTGGGCGCAAGCCTGGTCCAGCACGCCCCAATGCGCCAGCACGCGCAGCGCGCCGGCGCGGCACAGCGCGAGCGCACTGTCCGTCACCGTGCCGCGTCCCGCCATCTCGGTGCTGACACAGGTAAGCCCCGCCGCCACGGCCGTGGCGACGCTGGTGCGGGTATCGCCCAGCGTATCCAGCATCACGTTGAACGGCGCGCCGAAGGCCATTACGGCATCGATGTTGCGCTGGGTCTGCCCGGCGTCTTGCGACGGCTGGACCAGGGCGCTGGGAATGATGTCCAGCGACGAACCGCCGGAATGCAGACTCAGGAACGCGTCGCCGCGCGAGAACAGCTCGTCGCTGACGTAGGCGGCGATCTGTTCCGTGATGCTGCCCGCATGGTCGCCGGGAAACGTGCGGTTCAGGTTCTTGCCGTCCAGCGGCGAGGTACGCAGGCCGGCTTCCGCTGCCGGCGCGTTGAGCGCGGGCATGACGATCAGGCGCCCCCGAATGCGGTCCAGCGGCAGGTCGCGGATGAGTTCGCCCAGCACGATCTGGCCTTCGTACTCGTCGCCGTGGTTGCCGGCTTCCAGGATGACGGTGGGGCCGTCGCCATTGGCCAGCACCGCCATGGGTATGCGCACCGTGCCCCAGGCGTCTTCGTGCGGCGACTGCGGGATGTGCAGGAAGCCCGCCTGGCGTCCAGGCGCGTCGAGATCGATGTCGGTGAAGGCCGTCGCGCAGTGCGGGTTGCGTGCCGGCAGGTGCGCGACCCGCCGGTCACGCAATAACGGCGACTCGCGGAATGTCGGTTTCGTCATAGACCTTTTGGGTATACGTTATGGGGTTAAATCCGAAAATATAGGTATTTGACTGACCAGCAACAAATACTTTTGATGCTTGCTACATATGCCCGGGAGGCATGGCATGGAATTGAGACAGTTGCGCTACTTCGCGGCGGTGTGCGCAGCCGGCAGCGTGGCCGGCGCGGCGAAGGCGTTGCATATCGCCCAGCCCGCCCTGTCGCGCCAGATGATGGCGCTGGAAGAGGAATTCGGCGCGCAACTGCTGGTCCGGTTGCCGCGCGGCGTGGCGCTCACGCGCGCTGGCGAAGCGCTGCTCGCCCACGCGAAACTGATGCTGGCGGGTTCCGAAACCCTGCGGGCGCAGGTGGCGCTGGCGGCCAATGGCAAGGCAGGCTCGCTGAAGATCGGCATCATGCCCGGCTACAGCTGGCTGCCCGGCCTAGGACAGGCGATCGCGGCCCTGTCGCGCGCCTCGCCCGATACCGATGTACAGCTGGAATCCGGCCTGTCGGCCTGGCAGCTCGATGCGATCAAACGCCACGAGCTGGACGCGGGCGTCGTCGCCTGGCGCTCTCCGCTCGATGGCGAAGTGGAGGGAATGAAGATCTATGAAGACCGCATGCTGCTCGCCATGCCCGCGGCGGTGGCGCGCAACGTCGGCAAGATCCGCACGCTCAAGGACCTGGCGGGCCAGAAGTTCATCCTGTTCCCGCGCGCCGGATCGCCCTCGCACTATGACGCGCAGGTGCGCATCCTGAAGGCCGCCGGCATTCCGTTGACGCGCCCGGCCGCCGTGGCGACCGATCTTCCCACCATCCTCGGCCTGGTGTCGGCCGGCCTGGGCTGCGCCATCATTCCCGCCTCGTTCCGACTGCATGGTCCGGCCGGCGTGGTCTTCAAGGAAATCGGCGGCATAGACCTGACGTTCGATCTGGAGTTGGTCTGGCGCGCCGACCAGCGCGATCCCTTGCTCGCCAGTTTCGTGCGCCTGTTTCCGTCGCTCTGAAAACCGTCCTAAAGGCTCATGCCGGTCGGATCCGTCCCAGGGATTTTCATATCGCGAAACCGCGCAAACTCCTTAAAATAGGCGGATTCCAGAGGGAAAAAATCAAAGGATAGAAATATGGGCTTTCTCGCCGGCAAGCGCATCCTGGTCACCGGGGTGCTTTCCAACCGATCCATCGCCTACGGCATCGCGCGCGCCTGTCACCAGCAAGGCGCCGAACTGGCGTTCACCTACGTGGGCGACCGCTTCAAGGACCGCGTAGGCGAATTCGCGGCTGAATTCGGCAGCAAGATCGTGCTGCCCTGCGATGTGGCCGAAGACAGCCAGATCGAAGGCGCCTTCGCCGAACTCGGCCAACACTGGGACGGCCTGGACGGCCTGGTGCACTCCATCGGTTTCGCCCCGCGCGAAGCCATCGCCGGCAACTTCCTCGACGGCCTGTCGCGTGAAGGTTTCCGCATCGCGCATGACATCTCGGCCTACAGCTTCGCCGCCATGGCCAAAGCCGCGCTGCCGCTGATGGAAGGCCGCAACGGCTCGGTGCTGACGCTGACCTACCTGGGCGCCGAACGCGTGGTTCCGAACTACAACACCATGGGCCTGGCCAAGGCCTCGCTGGAAGCCAGCGTGCGCTACCTGGCCACGGCGCTGGGCCCGCGCGGCATCCGCGCCAACGGCATTTCCGCCGGCCCCATCAAGACGCTGGCCGCCAGCGGCATCAAGGACTTCTCGGCCATCCTGAAGTTCGTGGAAGCCCAGGCTCCCCTGCGTCGCAACGTCACCATCGAAGACGTGGGCAACGTCGCCGCCTTCATGCTGTCGGACCTGGCCGCCGGCGTGACGGGCGAGATCACCCACGTGGATGCCGGTTTCTCGACCATCGTCCCGGGCATGGAAGACTGAATCCGCCCGCGGCGGGGCCGCCGGCCCCTGCCGCCGCAACCGGCCTCGTCAGGCCGGCTGCACCACCACGGTGGACACCTGCACGTCCACCGCCGTCATCAGCTTGTGCACCGGGCACTTCTCGGCCACCGCCAGTAGTTCGTCGATCTGCGCGTCGGACAGCTCGCCGTTCAGCGTCAGCTTGGCCGTCAGGCGGTAGATCCCCTTGCGCTCCTCGCTGGCGTCGCGCACCACTTCCACGCCCACCGATTCCAGCGGCAGGCCCTTGCGCTGCGCGTAGACCATCAAGGTCATGGCCTTGCAGCCGCCCAGGGCGGTGTCGAAGTAGTCGTGGGGGTCGGGGCCGGCGCCGGCAGGCTGGGGCATGTCCAGCGGCAGATCGTGGCCTTCGGCCGTGGCGGTGAATTGCAGCGTGTTGGGCGCATTTTGGCTCACGCGGATGCTCATGGGTCCTGTCTCCTGGTAACGGGGTCCTGACGGGCAGCCGCCGCGGCCGCCCCAGACCACGTTGTATCACCTGGCGGGCGCTCCAAGGACGTCGCCCGCGCAAGCAACTGACTGTAAGCTGAACTTCTGCCTCCCGCTCCGGTCGGATATCTCTATCCGCAATACCTGAGCAAACTTTAAAGGGGGCCGCATGAGCGCCAGACAACTTCTCGATCAACTGCTGCAGTCCGGGCAAGGGCTGCTGTCGGACACCACCAATCGCGTGCAGAACGCCACGGGCGGCAAGGGTTCGTCCTTCCTGACCGGCCTGGGCGGCGGCGCGTTGGGCGCGGGCACGCTCGGACTGCTGCTGGGCAGCAAGAAGGCCCGCAAGATCGGCGGCAAGGTTGCCATGTACGGCGGCATGGCGGCGCTGGGCGCCCTGGCCTATCGCGCCTATGGCGACTGGCAACGCAGCCAGGCTGGCGCGCCGGCCGCTCCCCCGCAGACGCTGGACCGCCTGCCCGCGCCCCAGGCCGAGCAGCACAGCACGGCTGTGCTGACCGCCATGATCGGCGCGGCCAAGGCCGATGGCCACATCGGCCCGGAAGAACGCGCGCTGCTCGAAACTGAACTATCCAAGCTGTCGTCGGACGCGCAGGACCGCCGCTGGCTTGAAGCCGAACTGTCGCGCCCCCTGGATCCGTCCGTGATCGCGCAAGCCGCGCAAACGCCGGAAATGGCGGCCGAGATGTACCTGGCCAGCCTGCTGGTGGTGGATGAGGAAAGCTATATGGAACGCGCCTATCTGGACGAACTGGCGCGCCAGCTCAAGTTGCAGCCGGGCCTGAAGGAACAGCTGGAACAGCACGCCCGGGCCGCCGCCGCGGCCTGAGTCCGGCCGGCCTGCGCCCGGCTCAGTCGGCGCGCAAGCCGATCGCCTGCGTCAGGGCGGTGTAGCGGTCGATATCCGCGTCGATCATGGCCTGGAATTCACGCGGGGTGCTGCTGGCGGGCGTAAAGCCCTGTTCGCGCAGCGCCGCCTGCACCTCGGGGCGCTGGACGATCTTCGCCACTGCCGCATTCAACTTGGCCACCACCGCGGGCGGCGTGGCCGCCGGCGCCAGCAGGCCATGCCACTGGTCCAGCGCGTAGCCGGGCACGCCCTGCTCGGCCACCGTCGGCACCGACGGCAACAGCGGCGAGCGCGCCGGCGAGGTCACGGCCAGCGCCCGCAACTTGCCGGCCGCAATCAAAGGCGCGGCGCTGGACGCGGTGACCACGCCCATTCCAACCTGGCCGGCGGTCACGTCGGTGAGCGCCGGTCCGCAACCCTTGTAAGGCACGTGCTGCAAAGGTGCGCCGGTGGCGCGCGACAGCATCTCGCCGGCCAGGTGTTGCGGCGTGCCGTTGCCGCAGGACGCGAACGGCAGCGGGCGGTCCGGCGTGGCGGCGGCCAGCGCATCGTCCAGGCTGCGCCAGGGCGAAACCGCCGGCACCACATACACCGACGGCACGAAGGCCACGTTGATGACCGCCGCAAAATCCTGCTTGGGCGAGAAGCCCAGATTGCTGTAGACCCCCGGATTGATCGCGAAGGAACTATTGACCATCAGCAGCGTATGGCCGTCGGCTGGCGCTTCGGCCACGGCGCGCGCGCCGATGTTGCCGCTGGCCCCAGGACGGTTTTCCACCACCACCGCCATGCCGAACTGCTCCTGCAGGCTGGCGCCGATGCGGCGCGCCAGCAGGTCGGTGCCGCCACCCGGCGGAAATGTCACCACGATGGTGATGGGGTGCGAAGGATAAGCGGCGTCCTTGGGCGCTTCGCCCGAGGGTGAATTGCCGCAGGCGGCCAGGGGCAAAACCAGGAATGCGAGAACAGAGCTAAGCAGGCGATTCATGATGCGGGCTTGCAAGCGTCCCCGCGCGGCATGCGCGCGGGGGCATGGGCAATGCCGGCCGGTGGCCGGCGGAAAGGTCAGGCGTCCAGGCCGATGTCGAGCACCTTGGCGCTATGGGTGATCCAGCCCACCGCGATCTGGTCCACCCCGGTGGCCGCCACCGCCGCGGCGGTTTCGGGCGTGATGCGCCCCGAAGCCTCGGTGATGGCCCGGCCGCGCGCCATGGCCACGGCGCGGCGCAGATCGTCCAGGCTCATGTTGTCCAGCAGCACCACATCCACGCCCAGGGACAGCGCCGTTTCCAACTGCTCCAGCGTGTCCACTTCCAGTTCGATCTTGACCATGTGGCCGATGCCGGCGCGCGCCCGCTCGACCGCCGTCGCGACCCCGCCCGCCAGCGCGATGTGGTTGTCCTTAATCAGTACTGCGTCGTCCAGGCCGTGACGGTGATTGCTGCCGCCGCCGACACGCACCGCGTACTTCTGCACGGCGCGCAGGCCCGGCATGGTCTTGCGGGTGCAGGTGACGCGGGCGCCGTAGCCTTCGATGGCGCGGGCGATGGACGCAGTGGCGCTGGCCACGCCGCTCAGATGGCACAGGAAGTTCAGCGCCACGCGCTCAGCCGTCAGCATGGCGCGGGCGTTACCGCTGATGCGGGCGATTTCCGCGCCTGGCTGCAATTCGCTGCCGTCGCGCAGCGCAACGTCGAACTTGATGCCCGGGTCCATGGCGCGAAACGCCAGGCGGGCCAGGTCCAGCCCGGCCAGCACGCCTTCCTGGCGCGCGACCAGACGGGTCTGCGCCGTGGCGTCGGCGGGCACGATGGCGTCGGTGGTCAGGTCCCCGGCGCGTCCCAGGTCCTCGAGCAAGGCCGCGCGCACCAGCGGCTCCAGCATGACTTCCGGCAGAGGGGGAACGGGCAGTCGGGCGATGGTCATAGGCGCTTCGGCTTTAATGCTCATTTTGAGTATTTACCAGTTAAAAAAAGGCGCGCGGAGATTGCGCACCACTTATGCTAGAGACGAGCATAAGGCTTGTCAAGCGTCAGCCATTTTCCGTCCAGTTTGAAATAGCTTGTGTGATCGATTAAATGTTAATCACTGTGATTATTTCGAGATCATTAGCGTGTCATCGAGTCCGAAATCTGCCTCGCGCTGATCACGGCGTCGCCAGGAGCAGGGCAAGATCAAGTTCTTAGACCAACCCGCGTATTGGCGAACAACTGTTCCACTTCGAACCACGAGAGGTGAGAAGAATCCTGGTTGGAGAGTACGAGATTCGCTACGAAAACCAGGATGCGGTTGTCCACGTGCTGCGGCTGTGGCACACCCGCGAGAACCGCTAAAACTCTTGGGTGACTTGGACTCTCAAGCGTGATGCATCTCAACGTCACATCGCCCGAGACAACGGCAATTTGCTCCCCGCAATAGCGCGCTCCAGCAGCACGTCACGACGAAAACGGAACAGCTTGGCCGGCCTGCCGGCCGTGCCCGTGGCCATTTCGCCCGTCTCTTCGACCAGCGCCTGCTGCTCGATGAGGCGGCGGAAATTCTGCTTGTGCAGGCCGCGCCCGGCCAGCGCCTCCACGGCCAACTGCAATTGCAGCAGGGTGAACTGCGCGGGCATCAACTCGAACACCACGGGGCGGTACTTGATCTTGGCGCGCAGCCGCGCGATGCCGGTGGCCAGGATGCGACGGTGGTCGTGGCGCATGGGTTCGCCCGGCACCACGGCGCCCTTGCCCCCGCGCCGCGCCGCTTCGGGCACCAGCCCCGCTTCGAACAGCAGCTCGTAGCGCTGCAGCACCATGTCCTCGTTCCAGGGCGAGCCGTCCAGTCCGAAGGTGATAGCGGCGCGTTGGCGGCGGCGCATGCGCACGGCCGCATCGCTACTGTCTTCGCACCAGGCGGCCAGACGCGGGACGATTATTTCTTCCACCAGCGCGGGCGTGCCCGTGCGCTGGTCTTCCCAAGGGAAGTAGCGGTACCAATCCTGCCAGCCGACTTGCGCCACGCCGGTCTCGCCCGCCTCGCGCGTCAGGCCCAGGTAGCTGACCGACATCACGCGCGCGCCCGATTCATCGGAGCGGTCGCCGTCGGCGAAGGTGTAGAGCTGCTCCACGTAACCCAGCGGGTGATGGGTCTGCTCCTCCACCCAGGCGCGCAGCCCGGCCTGCAGCGAACGGTGCGACAGCTTGAAGGGACCGGCCGGCAAGGCGCGCGCATCGTCGGTCGTCAACACCCGCGGCTCGCCGTTGGTGACGGCGACCAGCACGGCAACGAGTTCAGCATGGACGGAGCGTTCGACGGATTCAGTCAAGGTAGGCTTATGGAAAGTGAGAAACCGGGCGGCTTGCGGCAAGCCGCGAGGCGTCGGAAATTATAAGGGTCGGGCTCCTGCAACAGCCCCTTGCAAACGTGACAGGCATTCCTGCTCCCAGCCGGCCGCACGGCCCTAAGATGGAAGTGGCAACCAGGCGCGTCGCCATCCCGGGACGCCCGCAAGCGGAGCAGACATCATGTTGAAAACCGCCCCCGATCCGCAGGCGGCCAAGGCCGCTGAAACGGAACAACCCGTCGCCGTCGACCCGCGCAAAGGCACCGAAATCCTGCCGATGGCGGATCACAGCAAAGAGGTCGCCGGCATGCCAAGGCGCGGACGCGCCATGGCGGAACCTGGCGAACCCGGCATCATCACCCCGGAAGATGACGTGCTGGATACGTCTTACGAAAACCGCAAGAGCTGAGCCGACGCGATGGCCAGATGATACGCGAGCCCGAGCGCGGCCCCTGCCGCACTCAGGTCGCGTCCGGCTGCGCCTGGAAACCGCGCGCCAGGATCTCCACGAAGGCCTCGGTCACCGACGACGGCGCGGTCTGCGCGGGGTAAGCCATGCTGACGCGCACCGGCAGGCGCGGCGTGAACGGCCGTATCGCCAAACGGTCCGCGAACACCGCGGCGATGTAGGGATTGACCACGCCCAGGCCGCTGCCGGCGGCAGCCAGCGCGCAGATGGTGGATGAATAGGTGGTCTCGATTTCCGAGGCGGGCTGCGCCTGGTGTTCCTGCATCGCGCCGCGCAGCTGCAGATAGACGTCGTCATCCGCGTTCAGCACCAGCAGGCGGCGCCCGTCCAGGTCCATGATGTCGACGGACGGCTGCGCGGCCAGCGGATGGTCCGGCCGCATCACGCAAACCGCCGCGCTTTCGTGCAAGGCCTGCATTTCCAGCTGTGCGCCGTCCATGGGCGCCGTAGTCACCACCAGGTCGTAGGTGCCGTGCAGCAACCCTTCCCGCAGATACTGGCTGCCCACGGTCTGCATGTTGATGTGGACCTCGGGATAGCGCTGCGCGAAGGTCTCGATCGCGCCGGGCAGCACGCCCAGGCCCAGCGCCGGGGTGCAGGCCAGCCGCAGCACGCCGCTGCCGCTGCGCCGCATCGCAGCAACGCGGTCCTCGATGCGCTCCAGCCCCACGAAGTGCCGCTGCACGGTATCGAACAGATCCTTGGCCTCGCGCGTGGGCCGCAAGCGGCCGCGCTCCATGTCGAACAGCTTCAGGCCGCTGGCCTGCTGCACCTGCGCCAGCAGCCGGCTGACCGAGGGCTGGGTGGTGCGCAGCATCTGCGCCGCGCCGGTAGTGGTGCCGGCCAGCATGACCGCATGGAAGGCTTCGATCTGGCGGAAATTCAGGGGTCGGCTCATGGCGGGCAATGTATAGCAAACTTGCATAGCCTATGTTGAAAAAAGAATTTTTTCAAATACATGAGGACTCCTACACTGGTTTTCCCAAGGGCGCCGCCAGATGCGCCCCCCGCACTACCCAACCTTCCAGGGGAAACCACATGAACCTCCGCCGCTCCTGGCGCCAACTCCTGCAAACGCTGTGCCTGGGCCTGACGGCAGCCGCCCTGCCGCTGGCCGCGCACGCGCAAGCCAACTATCCCGACCGCCCGGTGCGCATCATCGTGCCCTTCACCGCGGGCGGCAGCTCCGATATCCAGGGACGGCTGTTGGCCGAACACCTGGGCAAGCTCTACGGCCAGTCGGTAGTGGTGGAAAACCGCCCCGGCGCGGGCGGGCACATCGGCGGCAAGTTCGTCGCCGACTCGGGGCCGGACGGCTATACGCTGCTGCTGGGCTCCATCGGCCTGCGTGCCACCTACGGGGTCTACAAGAACCTCAACTACCAACCCGCCCGCGATCTGAAGCTGATCACCATCGTGGCCGAGATGCCGCACGTGGTGGTGGCCAACCCCGCGCTGGAAGCCAACACCCTGGCCGAACTCACCGCGCTGGCAAAGGCCAAGCCGGAAACGCTGCACTTCGGCTCGGCCGGCGTGGGCTCGTCCGTGCACATGGTGGGCGAGCTCTACAAGATGGCCGCGCAGGCGCCCATCGTGCACATTCCATACCGCGGCAGCTCGGCCGCCACCAACGACCTGCTGGGCGGCCAGATCCAGTTGCTGTTCGAGAACGTGCCCACCACCATCGGCTACATCCAGGCCAAGAAGCTGAAGGCGCTGGCCATCACCGGCGCCACGCGCTCGCCAGCCCTGCCCGACGTCCCCACCGCCGCCGAAGCAGGCCTGCCCGGCCTGACCGTGACGTCCTGGACCACGCTGGCCGCCAGCAAGGACGTACCGGACGCGCTGATCGAAAAGATCAGCGCCGACCTGCGCCGCGTCTACGCCGACCCGGCATTCCGCGAAGGCCTGGAGCGCCTGGGCATGACTCCTGTGGGCAACAGCCCCGCCGACGCGCGCGCCTTCGTCGAACGCGAACGCGCCCGCTGGAACAAGGTCATCGAAACCGAACACATCACTGCGGGCTGAACGCCCGGGGCGGCGCCTGCGCCGCCCTTTTTTCTTTCCGACTTCCTCTTTGCCCTGCCATCCATGAACCGCATGCTCGCCACGCCCATCGCCTGCCGCCGCCTGGGCGTCACGCCGCACCATCATTTCTTCGGCTACTACAACAAAACCGTCTGGCATCGCGACGGCCGCTATCTGCTGGCCAACCGCACGCCGTTCAAGGACGCGCGGCTCACGCCCGAGTTGAGCGCCGAGGTGGGTTACTTCGATCTCCAGGACGGCGACCGCTACCACGCCGTGGGCAGCACCACGGCCTGGAACTGGCAGATGGGCTGCCAACTGCAATGGCTGGACGGCGAATCCGAGCCGCAGATGATCTACAACTGCCGCCGCGACGACGACAGCGGCTTCTATCCGGGCTTCCGCTCCGCGGTCCACAACGTCGCCACCGGCCAGACGCGCCACCTGCCGCTGCCCATCTACGTGGCCGCGCCCAACAGCCGCTACGCGCTCTGCGTGGATTACCGCCGCCTCTACATCACGCACGAGACCATCGGCTACAGCGAACACGCCCCCGGCCCCGTGGACTACGCCCCAGCCGACGACGGCATCCACAGCATGGACCTGGAAAGCGGCGCGCACCGCCTGCTGGTCAGCTACGCCGACCTGCGCAACTTCCATCCGCGCGACTCGATGGAGCGCGCCATCCACTGGGTCAGCCATATCGAGATCAATCCTTCGTCCTCCCGCATCCTGTTCCTGCACCGCTGGACCGAACGCGTCAAGGACGAGACCTGCTTCCTGCACCGGCTGATCACCATGAACGCCGACGGCAGCGACATGCGCCTGCTGGAATGCTCCGACCATCCGCTGCCGCAACTGGCCGACGACTTCGATCCCGCCGCGGTCGGCACGTTCGACTACGAGAAATCCGAATACCAGATCTCGCACCCGCTGTGGCGCGACGACCAGACCATCATCGTGTGGGGCCCGCATGACGGCAGCATCCACTACCACCTCTACCGCGATGCGCCCGGCGGCGCGGTCCAGGTCGTGGGCGACGGCGTGCTGACGGAGAACGGCCACATGACCTACTCTCCCGTGAACACGCGCTGGCTGCTCAGCGACACCTATCCGGACTCGACCACGCACGAGCGCATCCTGTTCCTCTACGACATGCAGACCGGCCTGCGCCATTCGCTGGGCAGCTTCTACGCCGATCCCAATCTGTCCAAGGAAAACCGCTGCGACCTGCATCCGCGCTGGAGCCGCGACGGCACGCAGGTCTGCATCGACTCCGTGCACGAAGGCGAACGGCAGATGTATGTGCTGGACGTCACGCCCATCGTCGGGCCGCAAGACTGACAATCGCAACGCCGCCGCCTCAACCGGAATTCCGATCACGGGCTCGGTCAGGCGGCGGACTACCCACTTAACCATAAGGACTTCACACTATCGTCACCCCGTTGTAACGACCGACCTTTAACCTCGCTTTCGTTTTGCTTACAAACAATTGAGCGACTCGATCGCGACACTATGAGGTTGGAATGTCTTACTTGACTGATAAATTGCGCGCCCCCTATCGCGAAGCCCAAGACGAAGTCACCGTTCCCGGGCAGATGTTCGACGAAATCGTCGCCGCGAATCCCCAGCGCCGCACTTTGCTGAAGAACAGCTTCGGCCTGTCAATGCTGTCCGTGTTCGGCGCATCGACCCTGCTGACCGCCTGTGGCGGCAGCGACGATGACGACGACGACACCTCCGGCAACGAGCCGGGCGAAGGCGGCACCAAGCCGCCCCCCGGCCCCGACTATTCCGTCACGTTCACCCCGCTGGCCGACAAGATCGTCGCCGACACCGTCACGGTTCCCGCAGGCTACGTGGCCGAAGTGCTCTACTCCGCCGGCGACAAGTGCATGATCGGCTCGGCTGGCTACGCCGGCGTGCCGCAGTCCTATCCCGCCACGGAAACCCAATCCGGCGGCCAGCACGATGGCATGCACTTCTATGCCCTGCCCGGCGTGGACCCCAACCAGGGCGGCCTGCTGGTGCTGAACCATGAAGCGCTGGACGACGAGACCCTGGACCAGAGCGTCGAAGGCGTGAAGACCCGCCTGTCCAACGTCGGCGTGTCCGTCATCGAAATCGCCCGCGGCGCCAACGGCGCCTGGACCGTCAAGACCGACTCGCGCTACAACAAGCGCTACACCGGCAACACCGTCTACAACGTCAGCGGCCCGGCCAAGTCCGTCGTGGGCGACACCGTCGTCGGCACGCTGAACAACTGTTCCAGCGGCGACACGCCCTGGGGCACCTACCTGACCTGCGAAGAAACGCTCAACAACTACCACTACAAGACCGGCGACGCCGGCAAGCCGGCCGACGAAGGCTATGGCTGGGTGGTGGAAATCGATCCCCAGAACCCGGATTCGACCGCCGTCAAGCGCACCGCGATGGGCCGCTTCAGCCATGAAAACACGGCCTTCATGCTGGACGAGAATAACCGTGTTGCTTTCTACATGGGCGACGACACCACGCCTGGCTGCATCTACAAGTTCGTGCCGAGCAAGCCGTACGATCCCGCCAACCGCGCCGCCAACATGGGCCTGCTGGACGAAGGCACGCTGTACGCCGCGCGCTTCAATGACGATGGCAGCGGCAACTGGGTCGAACTGACCGTGGGCAAGAACAACCTGACCGCCGGCGCCACCGATCCCGGCAATTTCACGCAGGTCGCCAGCGGCACCGTGATCACCGGCAAGCTCGTCAACTTCAATACGCAGGCCGACGTGCTGGTCAACACCGGCGCCGCCGCCCGCGTCGCCGGCGCCACACTGATGGACCGCCCGGAATGGATCACGGTGGGCGTGGACAAGACCGTGTACTGCACGCTGACCAACAACGGCAGCCGCAAGCGCACCAGCGCCGCCAACCCGCGCGTCAACAACTCGCACGGCCACATCATCCGCTGGCACGAGCGCGGCGACTCGCCCCTGGCCACCACCTTCGAGTGGGACCTGCTGCTGCTGGCCGGCCGCGACAAGGCCGACGGCGTGGCCGCCAACCTGACGGGCAACGTCAACGGCGACACCTTCTCCAGCCCCGATGGCATCCGCGTCGACCCCAAGGGCCGCCTGTGGGTCCAGACCGACGCCGGCACCAGCGCCTCGACCACGGACTTCTTCGGCAACAACTCGATGTACTACATCGACCAGAAGACCGGCGAATCCAAGCGCTTCCTGGTCGGCCCGCTGGGCTGCGAAATCACCGGCATCGCCTACACGCCGGACCTGACCACGTTCTTCATCAACATCCAGCACCCGGATCAGACGTGGAACACGTTGCGCGCAGGCGGCGGCGATGCGCGCTCGGCTACGGTGGTGGTGCGGCGCACTGATGGGAAACCGGTGGGCGCGTAAGCGTTCCGGTCCAAGACGCCGCCCGGCAAATTAATTACGCCGGGCGGCGTTTTTTAATGCCGCGAAAATGCAAAAAACCCGCAAGGCTTGAGCGCTTGCGGGTTTTTTGTGTACTGCTTTGCAGTGCGAATTCTGGCGGACAGAGGGGGATTCGAACCCCCGATACGCTTTTGACGTATACACGCTTTCCAGGCGTGCGCCTTCAACCACTCGGCCACCTGTCCTATCTGCGATTTCGCTGCGGGCGAGCCGCTGCAGAAAATGCGAATCCGCGATTCTAGCAGATTTCGCACAACCCCGACAAGCGGACAAAGAAAAGGGGACGCCAACGGCGTCCCCTGCTTTGACCGACCACTAGGAGGCTGATGCCGGCGGGTCCTGTTCCCGGTAGGAGCTGACGGTGCCGTCCGGCTCGGTCTCTTCCAGCCGCACCCTGAAACCCCACAGTCGGGCCAGGTGCTTCATCACCTGTTCGGCGTCCTCGCCCGCCAGCGGGCGGCCGCGGCTCTTCAGGTGGCGCAACACCAGCGAACGATCCGAGTCGCGGTTGAAGCGGACCACCTGGATGTCCGGCACCATGTTGTCGCGGTTGTGTTGCGCAGCCAGCAGGCGGCGGATGTCGCGGTAGCCTTCGTCGTCGTGGATGGCGGCGACTTCGAGCTTGGGGTTGGCCTGGTGGTCGGAGATCGCGAAGAAACGGAACTCGCGGATCAGGCGGGGCGACAGGTACTGCGAGATGAAGGATTCGTCCTTGAAGTTGCGCATGGCGAAGTCCAGCGTCTTCAGCCAGTCGCCGCCGGCGATGTCGGGGAACCAGCGCCGGTCCTCGGCCGTCGGCGCCTCGCAGATGCGGCGGATGTCGGACATCATGGCAAAGCCCAGCGCATAGGGGTTGATGCCGCCGTAGCCGCGCTCGTCGAAGCCGCGCTGGCTGACCACGTTGGTGTGGCTTTGCAGGAACTCCATCATGAAGCCGTCGTTGACCAGGCCTTTTTCATGCAGCCGGTTCAGGATGGTGTAGTGCCAGAACGTGGCCCAGCCTTCGTTCATGACCTTGGTCTGGGTCTGCGGATAGAAGTATTGCGCGACCTTGCGGACGATGCGCACCAGTTCCTTCTGCCACGGCGCGAGCTTGGGCGAATACTTCTCGATGAAGTACAGCAGGTTCTCTTCGGGCTCCGGCGGAAACACCGAGGCCTCGACGTGGGTGTCCTTGTCGGCCTCCAGGCGCGGCAGGGTACGCCACAGATCGTTGTACTGCAGCCGGGCATGCTCCTGGCGTTCGGCCTGGCGCGCGGCCTCTTCCTTGTAGGAAATGGGCGTGGGGCGCTTGTAGCGGTCCACGCCGTGGTGCGAGAGCGCGTGGCAGGAATCGAGCAAGGATTCCACCGCGTCGATACCATAGCGGTCCTCGCAGGACATGACGTATTTGCGCGCGAAGACCAGGTAGTCCAGCACACCGTCGGCATCGGTCCATTGCCGGAACAGGTAATTGCCCTTGAAGAACGAGTTGTGGCCGTAACAGGCGTGGGCGATCACCAGCGCCTGCATCGTCATGGAGTTCTCTTCCATGAGATAGGAGATGCAAGGGTTGGAGTTGATGACGATCTCGTACGCCAGCCCCTGCATGCCGCGGCGGTAGAACTGCTCGTTGCGGATGAATTCCTTGCCGTACGACCAGTGCGGATAGCCGATAGGCAGACCGGCCGACGCGTAGGCATCCAGCATCTGTTCCGAGGTGATTACCTCGATCTGGTTCGGGTACGTGTCCAGTCCGTATTCGGCGGCGACCTTGGAGATCGCGTCGTCATAGGACTGGATCAGTTCGAAGGTCCATTCGGAACCCTGGGAGATGGGCCGGGCGCTGCCGGCGGCCTCCGGTTCCACGAGCGCTCCCACGATGGCATTCATGCGGTTTCCTTTTTGAACAGGTCATGGAACACGGGGAAGATCTCGCCGCGTTCGCAGATGCGCCGCATGACGAAATGCGGCTCCAGTTTCTGTTCATATTCCGCCCACAGGCTGCTCTTGCGCGCCTCCTGCGAGTCGGGCACTTCGATGTAGGCAAAGTAGCGCGTGGCCGGCAGCAGATGTTCGGCCAGGAAGCGCGCGCTCTTGCCCGCGTCGGCGCCGAACGAGTCGCCGTCGCTGGCCTGCGCCGCGTACACGTTCCAGGCGGTCGGCGGATAGCGCTTCTCCAGGATCTCGCGCATCAGTTCCAGCGCCGACAGCACGATGGTGCCGCCGCTCTTGGGATCGTAGAAGAAGGTATGTTCGTCGACTTCCTCGGCGTTGTCGGTATGGCGGATGAAAACCAGGTCCACGTGTTCGTACTTGCGCGACAGGAACAGGTAAAGCAGCGAAAAGAAGCGCTTGGCCAGGTCCTTCTTGTTTTCGTCCATGGAGCCCGACACGTCCATCAGGCAGAACATGACGGCGCGCGCCATCGGGATGGCCACCGACACCCGGTTGCGGTAGCGCAGGTCCAGGTCGTCCAGGAAAGGCACGCGGGCCAGGCGTTCCCGGCAACCTTCGACGTCCTGCTCCAGCGCCTTGATCTCGTCGGCGGGAGCGCCCGCTTCCAGCGCCTTGGCCAGGCGCTCCTCGGCATCCTCCAGATCGGCGCGCGCCTTCACGCCGAGCGACACGCGGCGCGCCAGCGAGGACTTGAGCGTGCGGCTGATGCTCAGCATGCTGGGCGAGCCCGTGGTCGTGTAGCCGGCGCGCTGCCATTTCTTCTGGCTGACCTCGCCCAGCTGCGTGCGCGCCATGTGCGGCAGTTCCAGGTCCTCGAAGAACAGGTTCAGGAATTCCGCCCGCGACAGGCTGAAGGTGAACTGGTCGACCGATTCGCCTTCGCCCGGCTCGGAACCGCCTTCCCCCTGCCCGCCTTGCGGCCGGTCGAACGTGTCTCCCTTGGCAAACTCGCGGTTGCCGGGGTGCACGATCTCGCGGTCGCCGCCCTGGCCGTGATGGAAGGTCGGCTCGGAGATGTCGCGGGCGGGCAGGTTGATCTCGCCGCCCTGATCCATGTCCTGGATGGAGCGGTCGCGGATCATCCCATGTACCGCCTTGCGGATCTGGTTCTTATAACGCCGGAGAAAACGCTCCCGGTTGACGGCGCTTTTATTGCGCCCGTTAAGACGGCGATCGATGAGTGAATTCATGATTCACCTCGCTCAGGAAGACTTCCTCACACGGAGATACCACTCGCACAGCAGTCTTACCTGCTTTTCCGTGTAGCCCTTTTCAACCATGCGATCCACGAAACTCTGGTGCTTGGACTTGTCCTCGGCCGACGCCTTGGCGTTGAACGAGATCACCGGCAACAGGTCTTCGGTGTTCGAGAACATCTTCTTCTCGATCACTTCGCGCAGCTTTTCATAGCTGGTCCAGGTCGGGTTGCGGCCGTTGTTGTTGGCGCGCGCCCGCAGCACGAAGTTGACGATCTCGTTGCGGAAGTCCTTCGGGTTGGCGATGCCGGCCGGCTTCTCGATCTTTTCCAGTTCGTCGTTGAGCGCGCTGCGGTCGAAGCTTTCGCCGGTTTCCGGGTCGCGGAATTCCTCGTCCTGGATCCAGCAGTCGGCAAAGGTCACGTAGCGGTCGAAGATGTTCTGGCCGTATTCCGAGTAGGACTCGAGGTAGGCGGTCTGGATTTCCTTGCCGATGAATTCCGCGTAGCGCGGCGCCAGGTAGCCCTTGATGAATTCAAGATAGCGCCGGCGGATTTCCTCGGGGTAGTCTTCGCGGCCGATCCGCTGCTCGAGCACGTACATCAGGTGCACCGGGTTGGCGGCGACTTCGGTCTGGTCGTAGTTGAAGACGCTGGACAGGATCTTGTACGCGAAACGCGTCGACACCCCGGTCATGCCTTCATCTGTGCCGGCATAGTCCTTGTATTCCTGCAGGGCCTTGGCCTTGGGATCCACGTCCTTCAGGCTTTCGCCGTCGTAGACGCGCAGCTTCGAATAGATGCTGGAATTTTCGGGTTCCTTCAGGCGCGTCAGGACCGAGAACTGCGCCATCATGTCCAACGTTCCCGGGGCGCATGGCGCCGCCGACAGCGAACTGTGGTGCAGCAGCTTTTCGTAGATGCGGACCTCTTCCGACACCTGCAGGCAGTAAGGCACCTTGACGATGTAGATACGGTCGAGGAACGCCTCGTTGTGCTTGTTGTTGCGGAAGGTCTGCCATTCCGATTCGTTCGAGTGGGCCAGGATGGCGCCGTTGAACGGGATCGCGGAAAAGCCTTCGGTGCCCTTGAAGTTGCCTTCCTGGGTTGCCGTCAGCAAGGGGTGCAGCATCTTGATCGGGGCCTTGAACATCTCGACGAATTCAAGCAGCCCCTGGTTGGCCAGGCACAGCCCGCCAGAGTAGCTGTAGGCATCCGGATCGTCCTGCGAGTGGCGGTCGAGCATGCGGATGTCGACCTTGCCCACCAGCGACGAAATGTCCTGGTTGTTCTCGTCGCCAGGTTCAGTCTTGGCGATGGCGATCTGGCGCAGCACCGACGGGTTCAGGCGCACGACGCGGAACTTCGAGATGTCGCCGTCGAACTCCTTCAGGCGCTTCACGGCCCAGGGGGACATGATGCCGCTCAGGTAGCGCCGCGGGATGCCGTATTCCTTTTCAAGCGTGTCGCCAAAACGTTCCGGGTGGAACAGTCCGAGCGGCGATTCGTTGACCGGCGACCCCTTCAGGGCGTAGATGGGATAGGCCTCCATCAGCGACTTGAGCCGCTCCGCGATGGACGACTTGCCGCCGCCCACCGGACCCAGCAGATAGAGGATTTGCTTGCGCTCTTCCAGTCCCTGCGCGGCGTGCTTGAAGAACGCGACGATCTGTCCGATCACGTCCTCCATGCCGTAGAACTCCTGGAACGCCGGATAGCGTCGGATGGTCCGGTTGGAAAACAAACGGGAAAGACGTGGGTCGTTGCGCGTATCCACGACTTCGGGTTCGCCTATTGCCGCCAGCATGCGTTCTGCGGGGCTGGCGTACGCCATGGGATCGCTTTTGGCGAGGTTGAGGTACTCCTCGAGAGAGAGTTCCGATTCCTGCTCTCTTGCATACTGCGACTTGAAGCCTTCGACGATGTTTTGCACGGAAACCTCCTACAACACGCGAAAAATCCAATACGTCCCTACCTGCCCCCATTGTGCCTCAGCGCTCGCGCATTACTAGACAATCTCGCGATAAGCACTGTCGGCCGGATGGTATGTTGCTTTCGCCACACATCAACCAAAGGCATGATCAGGCCCTTTCCAGTTAGGCTGCACTCTTCGGATGCAAGTTCCGTCAGGGAATGCAACTTAAGTGAATAAGTTCACTCGTTCGACTTCAGCATATCGCTGTATGCGTGCGTGCATGATGCATCCGCACATGAAATGCTCAGCAATGATTTGAAGGGAAGAGCGATGTCCCAGGGATTTTTATGATGCGGGCATAAACCCGATGCGCCCGCTGTGCGATGGCAGCGGACGGTCTGAACGGCGCGTAGCGTCTTCGTTCAGCAGCGTGCAGGTCCGGTTGTGAAAAGCACCGATGACGCTGCACGAGGATCCGTGGTGACGAGGGCGCGTGGCATTGCACGGTGTAGTCCATCAGTGCGTGGCGCCAAGTCATGTGCCTATGCTAAAGCCAATTGACGTTTTTGTGGCAATTCATTTAACGCAAGGCCAAAAATAGTCGTGTCGCGCGCTTTCAAATTCATGCAATAGACACGCGCTGCAACCACGCAAACCTGCGCAAACTTGATGGCATATCGATAGCGCTGGCGCATCGCGAATCGCCTGCAAGCCACGGATTACGGAGGTCTGCGCGATTGGCAGCCGCGAACGCAGAGTGCTAATACCCCTTGCGGCGGCGATAGAATCACGCATTCGAAACGCGCCGCGCATTTGGTTCGCTTCCTGTCGTCCGCCCATCGCCATCGCCACATCATAATTTTCCGATTTTTGACCCGCCGCATGAAGGTCCTCGTCAAACGCTGTCGCGCAGTGCTTTGCAGCGTCTTGCTGCTGCTTCTGGCCGCTTGCGGCAAGCAGGCGGATCTGCCGGCCGACGCCTATGTCTGGCAACGCGTCTGGACGCCGCCGGTCAGCCAGGCGCTGGCCGACAGTGCCGACGTGGTGCGGGCATGGCGCGTGCTGATGGCGGAAATGAACCCGGATGGCAGGTGGTTCACTGCTGCGCCCGATCTGGCCGCACTGGCCGCGGCCAAACGTCCCGTCATCATGGTTTTCCGCCTGGACGGTCGCGCCGATGCGCTGCCCGCCGCGGAAGTGCTTGCGCGGATCAACGCCGCGCGCGGCGCATGGGAAAGCGCGGGTATCGGCTTGGCCGGCATCGAAATCGACTACGACTGCCCAACCTCCAAGTTGCCCGCCTATGCGACGTTCCTGGAGACCTTGAAGCAGGGCCTGGGACCGGATCTGCCTTTGTCGATAACCGCGCTGCCGACATGGCTGGGCGGCGCCGGGCTCGACGCGCTGTTGCGGATTCCCGATGAAGCCGTGTTGCAGGTCCACGCCGTGCTGAGTCCCGAACAGGGGCTGTTCAATGCCAGGCGCGCAAGCGCCTGGCTGGCGGCGTTCGCGGACCGCACCCAGCGGCCATGGCGCGTGGCGTTGGCCACCTATGGCAGCCGCGTAAGCTGGAACGACGACGGCAGCATCGCCGCGGTCGAAAGCGAACGCCCCGCCCTGCTGCCGGGCGGCCGCGCCAGCGAACTGGTGGCCACCCCGGCAGCCATGGCGGCTTTCATCGATGAGATCCACCGCGCCCGTCCGCGCGGACTGGCGGGCATCGTCTGGTTCCGCCTGCCCACCGCGCGCGACGAACGCGCCTGGAGCCTGGCCACCTGGCGCGCCGTACTGACGCGCCAGCCCCTGTCGCCGGCGCTGTCCGTCACGGCGCGCGCAGCAGGCGGCAGCGGCGCGCAAGACCTGATTCTGGCCAACGGCGGCAATGCCGACGCAGCCCTGCCCTTCGCGATCCGCTGGCAAGGCGCTTGCCGCGCGGCCGACGGCATCAATGGCTATACCCTCGAACATGATTCCAGCGGCGCCTTCCTGCGCCGCTCCCAGAATGGCCTGCTGCATGCCGGCGGCCAACGCAACATAGGCTGGATACGCTGTGAAAACGGGCCCACGAGCTTCCATGTACAACCGTAAATCGCTTGCGGCGCTGCTGCTCCTGACGGGAGCCGGTATCGTCATCGCCTGCGGGCCGGAGTTCCCCGCCCAGCTGCTCGACGACCGCGCGGCTACGCTGCGTGCGACGCCGGCCAACGCTTTCAGCTATGAAACCGCGCGCCTCGTGGACGCCAGCGATGCGCTGCGAGCCCGCGAAGCCTATGAATTGCCGGACGGCAGCTACCTGCAAAACGCCCTGCCGGAAGACCGCGATCCCGCGCTCACGCCGGCGCAGCGGACCACGGCTCGCGCCATGCGCGCGCAGGCCGATGGCGACCGGGCCTATGCGCTGGGCGCCGATTTGCCGGAAGCGGTGCGTCTTTACGCCGCGGCCGCGGTCGACACCCATGCCGCCCGCGAAGCGCCGGACACCGACCGCCTGCTGGAGCAGGCGCGCGCCCGCTACCGCGCCATTCTCCAGTTGCCGGCGCAGCAGGCCGCGCCACGCAGCGTCTGGGCCGCCTATATGCTGGCAGAAATCGGGGACGAGACAGAGTTAGCCACTGACGACGCCGAGGCGCAGCGGCAGGCCGCAGCACAAGCCTATGGCCGCGTGCGGCAACTGGCGCGCGACGGTGCGCCGGACCCGCTGGGCCTGGCCGTTGCCAGCTACGGCCAGGAGGCGCGCCTGTTCCTCGCCGGGCCGCAGGGGCAATGCAGCTATATGGAGCTGGTCAATGCCGAGCCCTGCATGGACGCCATTCCCGCGGCCTCGCTAAAGCATGCGCTGCGCCTCTATGCCGAACAGGCCGCGCGCGACTCCGCGAGCGGCAATGCATCGCTGCGCATGCTGGCCGAATGGGCCTTGGAAGATCCGGCGCGCACGCGCCGCCTGATCGACGATCCAGTCGCGCAACGCCTGCTGGTGGCCTACGCGCTGGCCAGGGTCGGCGACATCGTCGATGGCAGGCCGGACAGCGCCAGCGATCCGTACGCCGCCTACGATACGACTGGCCAGGTGGGGTTGGCCGATGCGGCGCAAGGGCATGACGTCACACCCAATCCGGCGCTGCAATCGCTGGTTGCGGCATTGGAAACCCAGGACCTGAAGCAGGTGCCGGACGCCGACCGCGTAGCCGCGCTGGCCTACCGCATCGGCCGCTACGAGCTGGCGCAGACGTTGGCCGCGCGGCTGGACACGGCCTTGGCCTGGTGGGTCCGCGCCAAGCTGGCGCTGCGGCAAGGCGATACGCAGGCGGCGGCCCAGGCCTATGCCCAGGCTGCACGCGCGTTTCCGCGCGCCGACGGCAGCCTGGAGGCTGTCGGCGCGGCGCGCCTGCTGGGCGAACAAGGCGTGTTGACGCTGTCGCGCGGCCAGTATGTCGAGGCGCTGGATCAACTACTGCACGCCACCGTGAAGGACGATCCGGCCAATCCGGCCGGAGGCTTCTGGTTATCCACCCCGTACTGGAATGACGCTGCCTACGTCGCTGAGCGCGTGCTGACCACCGCCGAACTCAAGTCCTATGTGGACCGGCATGCGCCCGCCACTCCGGCGCCGGCAAGGTCCGTGCCGCGCGATCCGCAGAATTTCTACGACTGGGTAAGGCAGCATCCCATCACCGCATCCGATCGCCTGCGCCTGCTGCTGGCGCGCCGGATGGTGCGCGAAGGTTCGATCGAGCTGGCGCTGCCCTATTTCCCCGCCGATTCGGACGCCCGCTACGCCACGCTGGAAAGCGTCGACGGCAAGTGGGAAGTGCGTCTGCAGGAAACCCGCCGGCTCGCCGCGGAGTATGGCGCGGCCTTGCGCCGTGCCGGGAGCGCCTGGGGCCGCACATCACGGGCGCAAGCCTGGTACGAAGCTTCGCGGCTGGCGCGGCGCGACGGGATGGAGATCATGGGCTACGAACAGGAGCCGGATTTTGCGGTCTATGGCGGCAACACCAGTTATGGCGCGGGACGCAGCGCGGTCCCAGGCTGGAAGGCAGAGGATGACGATGCCGGAACGCCCGACACGCCGGCCTTGCGTGCCGCCGCCGCGCTGCCGGGCCCGTTTGTCACCGAAGAGGAACGCCGTCGCTATGCCGCCAGCGAAGCGCAGCCCTACACCCGCTTCCACTACCGCGAGATCGCGGCCAATCATGCGCTGCGCGCGTCCGACGAGCTGCCACGCCGCTCGCAAGCCTACGCCGCCGTGCTGTGCCAGGGCGCCCGCTACATCATCGACGACTCCCCGGAACTGGCCGCCACGATCTACCGCCGCTATATAGAACACGGCGCGCAGGTGCCGTTCAGCGGCTCTTTCGGCCGCGAATGCGCCGCGCCCGATTTCCAGGCGGCTGCCTGGTTCCATTACACGCAGGCCGGAAAATCGTGGGAACGTCTGCGCCGCGACCATCCCGGCCTGCTGCTGGCGGCCGCGTTGTTGGCCCTGGCCGGCGGCGCTGCCACGATCCTGGCCTGGCGCTACACCGCGGCGCGCACGGGCCGGCGCCGCGCCTAAGACAGCTCAGGCAGCTCCACCCGCCGCGTCAGCTGATTCCAGGTGTCGGCCACCCGGGCGCGCACGCGCAGATCTGCGCCCACCGGCGCGGTCTCGATGAATTCATAGCGGCGGGCGCCGTCCAGGTGCTCCAGCATGGGCAGGCGGACCATGCCGGCGGCGTCGCCCAGCAGCACCGGCGCCAGGTACAGCAGCAGTTCATCCACGCAGCCCGCGGCGACCAGCGCGCCGCTCAGGCCCGCGCCGGCTTCGACGTGGACCTCGTTGAACTGTTCCTGCGCCAGCCAGCGCATCATCGCCGGCAGATCGACCCGGCCCGGCGCCTCGCCCGGCAGCAGCACCACGCGGGCGTTCCTGGCCTGCAGGCGCGCGGCCTTGGCGGCATCTTCGCGAGCCGTGAAGATGATGACCTCGGCGCCATCGAACAACCGCGCGTCCTCGGGGATTTCAAAACGGCCGTCCACTACCGCCTTGCGCGGCTGACGGGGCGTGTCCACGCCTCTGACATTGAGCTGCGGATCGTCTTTCAGCACGGTGCCCATGCCGGTCAGCACCACGCAGGCGCGGGCGCGCCAGCGGTGTCCGTCGGCGCGAGCCTCGGGTCCGGTGATCCATTGCGAGACGCCGTTATGCAGCGCGCTGCGCCCGTCCAGCGAGGCCGCCATCTTCATCCACACCCACGGCAGGCCGCGGCTCATGCGCGAGATGAAACCCGCGTTGATGGCCAGCGCCTCCGCGCGGCAGACGCCCGTGGTCACCGCGATCCCGGCATCGCGCAGACGCGCCAGTCCTTGCCCATTGACCAGCGGATTGGGGTCGCCGATGGCCACCACGACCCGCGCCGGCCGGGCCGCAAGCACAGCGTCCACGCAGGGCGGCGTGCGGCCGAAATGGCTGCAGGGTTCCAGGGTGACGTAAAGCGTGGCGCCTTCCACGGATTCGCCGCGCGCCTGGACGTCGCGCAAGGCGCAGACTTCCGCGTGCGGGCCGCCTGGCGGCTGCGTGGCGCCTTCGCCCAGCACCTGTCCGCCGCGCACGATCACGCAGCCGACCCGGGGGTTGGGTGCGGTGGAGTACATGACGGTCTGCGCCAACGCCAGGGCGCGGCGCATCCAGAAAATGTCGTCGTTGTCGCTGGGAATCATCATGTCCAGGATTGTATGTCCGCCGCAGGGCGGGCAGGCGGTCCGGCAGCGGGTCCACGGGACAGCGGCGGCCAATGTCCGTTTTAGGCCGATGGCCGTCTTTCGCCGCACTCGCCGCCGCGCCGGATTGCAGTAAAAATAGCTGCACACCCCTAAAATTCGCCCTCCAGGAGCGCGATCCATGAAACAAGCACTGATCGTCATCGACGTACAAGACTCTTTCCGGCAACGTCCGTTTTGGGATGAAGCCGAGTACCCGGCGTTCGTGGAACAGATCCAATCCCTGATCGACGCCGCCCAGGCCCGCGACATTCCGGTACTGCAGGTGTTCCACACCAGCGTGTCGAACGACCCCGCCAACCCCTTCTCGATGGCCTCCGGCCACGTCAAGACGCTCAAGGAACTGCGCATCGAGCCCACCGCCGTGTTTCACAAGACCGTGCATTCCTCGCTCTACGCCAAAGACGCGGACGGCGCCAGCCTGCAGGACTGGCTGGTGAAGCACGGCATCGAAGGCATCATCGTCAGCGGCATCCGCACCGAACAGTGCTGCGAAACCACCTCGCGCCACGCCAGCGACGCCGGCTACAAGGTGGTGTTCCCCACGGACGCCACCCTGACCTTTGCCATGCAGAGCCCGTCCGGCCAGCATTACACGCCGGCCGAGATCCGCGACCGGACCGAGCTGGTGCTGCAAGGGCGTTTTGCCCGCATCGCACGCGCGGCCGACGCGCTGGCGGCCTGACACTGGCGGAGGGCCGCATGGTTCCAGTGTATTTCGTGCTGACGCGGGGCGTCGTGCTGCTGGACGTGGCAGGCCCCGCGGAGGCCTTCCGCGTCGCCAACAAGCTGGTTCCCGGGGCCTTCGAACAGCATTTCTGCGGCCCGTCCCGGGAAGTCGAAAGCGGCCTGCCCGGCCTGCACCTGGCTCATATCCAAGCCTTGCCGGCCAGCCTGCCGCCCGAAGCCCTGGTCATCATTTCCGGCGTGGTGGGCAAGCCCACGCGCCTGGACGACCCCGACTCGCGCGCCATCATCGACTGGCTCGCGGCCCGCCATCCGGTGGACGGCTTCACGCTGATGACGGTGTGCGCAGGCGCCCTGTTCGCCGCCGCCGCCGGCCTGACGCGGCAGCGCGACTGCACCACACACCACACTTGCCTGGAACAGCTGGCCAGCATTGACCCGAGCGCGCGGCTGCATGACAACCGCATCTTCGTCGAAGACGGCAAACTGGTCAGCAGCGCCGGCATCACGGCCGGCATCGATTTGGCTCTGCACATGGTGTCGCGCCATTGCGGCCCGCGCGTGGCCAGCGAAACGGCGCGCGACATGGTGGTCTACCAACGGCGCGCCGGCACGGATTCCACGCTGTCGCCCTGGCTGGACCATCGCAGCCACCTGCATCCGGGCGTGCACCGGGTGCAGGACGCGGTCATCCGCGACCCGGCGGCGCCCTGGTCGGCGCAATCGCTGGCGGACCAGGCACACACCAGCGCGCGCCATCTGACGCGGCTGTTCCGCGAACACGCGGGCTGCACGCCAATGGACTACCTGTATCAGATACGCGTGGCGCTGGCGCGCGACCTGCTGCGCGATACCCGGCTGGACCTGGAACGCGTGGCCGAAAAGTCGGGATTCGGCTCGGCGCAGCACATGCGCCGCGTCTGGCGCAAGTTCCAGCCGCTGACGCCCAGCCTGGCGCGTACGGCTCCCACCATGCAATGACGGCGCCGCAGCGCCGTCATTTTCCAGCTTCCATGCGGCCAGCCGGCCGCGGATCGGTTGAACCTGAGCCCTGCTAGTCCTTGCGCAGCTTGCCCGGCAACAGCGGTCCTTGCATCTCGCGGATGGCTTCGACGAATTCGCCGATGTCCTCGAAGCTCTTGTAGACCGAAGCGAAGCGCACGTATGCCACCTTGTCGAGCTTGCGCAGTTCGTTCATCACGAGCTCGCCTATATGTTCGCTGGGCACTTCACGCAGCCCGCTGGCCAGCAGCTGCTCTTCGATGCGCGCGACCGCGGCGTCCACGTCTTCCGTGCTGACGGGACGCTTGCGCAGCGCCAGGCTCAGGCTGGCGCGCAGCTTGCCGGGGTCGTAGTCGCTGCGGCTGCCATTGCGCTTGACGATGGAGGGCATGGCCAGCTCCACCCGTTCATAGGTGGTGAAACGTTTGTCACAGGACAGGCAGCGACGGCGACGGCGTATGGCGTCGCCTTCTTCGGAGACCCGGCTGTCTACGACCTGCGTTTCGGCATTGCCGCAAAATGGACACCGCATGTGTGATCCCTAAAGGCACTGAGGGGGCAATAGTTGAGCATATTGTAACGAGGCGTCCGGCCGCCAGCGCCAATACGGGCTAATCCGCCCCCGTATTTTTTACCAGGCGGCGCCAAGCCGCCCGAAAACAAAGGGACGGCGCCTTGCGGGGCCGTCCCTGGTAGACCGCCGCGGCCGGGCCACAGCCCGCCGCAGGGATTGCTCGCTTACCTCTTGCCGTAGACCGGCAGGCGCGAGGTCAGTTCGTTGACCTTCGCACGTACAGCGGCGATGTTGGCTTCGTCGCGCGGGTTGTCCAGCACGTCGGCGATCAGGTTGGCGGTCAGCTCGGCTTCGGCTTCGGTGAAGCCGCGCGTGGTCATGGCCGGCGTGCCCAGGCGGATGCCGCTGGTCACGAAGGGCTTTTCCGGGTCGTTCGGGATGGCGTTCTTGTTGACCGTGATGTGGGCCTGGCCCAGCACGGCTTCCGCTTCCTTGCCCGTGATGCCCTTGGAACGCAGGTCCACCAGCATGACGTGGCTTTCGGTGCGGCCGGAGACGATGCGCAGGCCGCGCTTGACCAGCGTGTCGGCCAGCACCTTGGCGTTCTTGACCACTTGCTGCGCGTAGTCCTTGAAGGCAGGTTCCAGCGCTTCCTTGAAGGCCACGGCCTTGCCGGCGATGACGTGCATCAGCGGACCGCCCTGGATGCCGGGGAAGATCGCCGAGTTGATGATCTTCTCGTGGTCGGCCTTCATCATGATGACGCCGCCGCGCGGGCCGCGCAGCGACTTGTGCGTGGTCGAGGTGACGAAGTCGGCGTGCGGAACCGGGTTGGGGTAGGCGCCGCCAGCGACCAGGCCGGCGTAGTGGGCGATGTCGACCATGAACAGCGCGCCGTTTTCACGGGCGATGCGGGCCATGCGCTCGAAGTCGATGTGCAGGGCGTAGGCGGAGGCGCCAGCCACGATCAGCTTGGGCTTGTGCTCCTTGGCCAGTTGCTCGACCTGGTCATAGTTCAGGACTTCGTTTTCGTCCAGGCCGTAGGAGATGAAGTTGTACAGCTTGCCCGAGGCGTTGACCGACGCGCCGTGCGTCAGGTGGCCGCCTTCGGCCAGGCTCATGCCCAGCACGGTGTCGCCCGGCTTCAGGACGGCCATGTACACGCCCTGGTTGGCCTGCGAACCCGAGTTGGGCTGCACGTTGGCGGCTTCGGCGCCGAAGATCTGCTTCAGGCGGTCGATGGCCAGCTGCTCGACCACGTCCACGTATTCGCAACCGCCGTAGTAGCGCTTGCCCGGATAGCCTTCGGCGTACTTGTTGGTGAGCTGCGTGCCCTGGGCTTCCATGACGGCCGGGCTGGCGTAGTTCTCCGAGGCGATCAGCTCGATGTGCTGTTCCTGGCGGACGTCTTCCTTCTGGATGGCGGCCCAAACGTCCGGGTCAGCCTTGGACAAGGTGAGGTTGCGGTCAAACATGACGGGGGGTTCCTGAGGCGGTAAGAGAGGAGAAAACTGCGCCCGGGTGGGTAAACCCGGAGAATGACGGATAGTTTACCCCGTCGGACAGGATCAAATGCTCCCAAAATGCAGGGAACCCGGGCAAAATTCCCGGCATGGGCGCGAAAACCACGCCATCCTCCGCGGCCGGAAAAGCCGTCTCAATCCGACTTGAGAAACTTTCATGCAAAGCGCCACGCTCATAACCTACTCGTTAGTAGCTGCGGTCAGCGTCGTCAGCCCCGGCCCGGCCACCATGCTGGCCATCCGTAACGGCGCGGCGGGTGGATGGCGGGCCGTGCTGCCCTCCACCCTGGGTAATGTCACCGGGCTGTTCCTGCTGTCGGCCGCCGCCATGCTGGGACTGGGCGTGGTGCTGCAATCGTCCGCCATGCTGTTCATGCTGCTCAAGCTGGCCGGCGCGGCGTACCTGCTCTACATCGGCCTGCGCCACCTGCTGGGCCGCTCGAACATTGCGCCGCCCGCAGACGCCGCCGCGCTGGCGCCGCGCAGCGCCGGGCGGCTCTATTCGGAAGCCGCGCTGGTTGCAACGCTGAACCCCAAGCCCATTCTGTTCTTCACGGCGCTGTTTCCTCAGTTCCTGAACGCGGCCGAGCCCTTGCTGCCGCAGTTCTTCATCCTGACGGGCATCTTCACGGGCATGTCGCTGGTGTCGCTGCTGGCCTATGGAGCCTTGGCCCACCGCGCCCGGCGCCTGCTGCGCCAACCCCGCATCGTGACCTGGATCAACCGCCTGGTCGGCGCCATCTTCATCACTTTTGGATTGGCGCTGCTGCGGCTCAAGCGCGCCACGGGCTGAATCTTTTCGGCGATAAAAAAAGGCCGCAGTCGCAAGACTGCGGCCTTTCTGTGGCGCGGCGAATCAGGCCGAGGTGGCGCCGATCTGCTTGGGAGCCAGTTTTGGATTGAGCGTATAGGTGCCGGTCAACGACGCCTGCGCCAACACGTGCTTCTGGATCGCGCGCAGCGCGTCTTCGCCGGTGAACGAACCCTGCAGGTTCAGCGTGGGCACGTCCAGCGCATACAGGGTGAAGACGTAGCGGTGCGGGATGGCGTCGTTCCAGGGCGGGCACGGGCCGTCATAGCCGAAGTAGTCGCCGCTCATGTCGTGATCGTTGGCGAACCATGACGAGTACGAGTTGATGCCCTGGCGCGCATCCATCGGCGCCAGCGGGCCGCCCTTGCCGCGCGGCGTGATGCCGCTGGAGAAGGCGCCTTCCTCGATGTCGCGCAGGTCGGCCGGCAGATCGACCAGCACCCAGTGGAAGAAGTCCACGCGGGGCAGGCTGGCCGGCACCTCGCGGCCTTCCTGGTTGACGTCGTCGGGTTCGGAGGGCACATCGGGATCATGGCAGATCAAGGCAAACGACTGCGTGCCCGCCGGAACTTCGTCCCAGGAGAACTGCGGGTTGAAGTTGTCTGCCAGCGCGACGTGCGATTGCGCATCGATCCTGCCGAAGGCGTAGCGTTCGGGAATCGACTCGTTATCGGAAAAGGACAAACTCGAAAGTTTCATGTCGTGCTCCTTGATGTGCCGCAAAGGCCCCACTGCCCCTGTCTGTACCCTCAGCGTATCAAAACTTCGCAATCATGGGTTCAAGTTAACACGCGCAAATTTGCGCTTGCCCACCTGAACGACGTAAGTCCCCGCCGGCAATTGCAACGATTTGTCTTCCACGCGGTCGCCATTGACGCGCACGCCGCCTTGCTCCACGTTGCGCTGCGCTTCCGAACCGGAGGCCACCAGGCCGGCTTCGCGCAGCAGCTTGAGGATGCCCACCGGCGCGCCGCCGATGTTCACTTCGGGGATGTCGTCGGGGATCGCGCCGTCGCGGAAACGGGCTTCGAACGAGGCCAGCGCGTCATCGGCAGCCTTGGCGGAATGGAAGCGCGCAATGATTTCCTGGGCCAGCATGACCTTGGCGTCGCGCGGGTTGCGGCCGCCATCGATCTCCTGCTTGAGCGCCGCGATCTCTTCCAGAGAGCGGAACGACAGCAGCTCGAAGTAGCGCCACATCAGCGTGTCGGAAATCGACATGAGCTTGCCGAACATCGAATCGGGCGACTCCGAAATGCCGATGTAGTTGCCCTTGGACTTGGACATCTTCTCTACGCCATCCGTCCCGACCAGCAGCGGCATCGTCAAGATGCACTGCGGCTCCTGTCCATACTCTTTTTGCAGCTCGCGCCCGACCAGCAGGTTGAACTTCTGATCGGTGCCCCCCAGCTCCAGATCGGACTTCAGCGCCACCGAGTCATAGCCCTGCATCAGCGGATACAGGAATTCATGGACCGAGATCGGGATGCCGCCCTTGAAGCGCTTGGTGAAGTCCTCGCGCTCCATCATGCGCGCGACCGTGTAGCGCGACGC
>PJUE01000274.1_pt1 | contig 45086 bp, 28 predicted proteins | sample 1512171 | NCBI WGS metagenome assembly PJUE01 (sample SAMN08177674, study PRJNA422409) | Feces metagenome, whole genome shotgun sequencing project. | isolation source: Chicken feces (3) enriched on wood chips: alkali lignin treatment | host: Gallus gallus | place: USA: Madison | collected 2015-01-15
ATTGTTAAAGAACAGGTCTATTTTAGCATCTGCCCCGCTGGTTAAAGTAGCTCCGCTGATAGACTGCCAGCCCCAATGAGTTGCCGAATTTGGCTGTGTACCATCATTGTATCTTACCTGTAAGCCGTAATTACCGTCAACTGCTGTTTTCCTAAACCGCATGAGAGTATATAAACCACTGTCTGCAATATGATATCCAGAAATTGCAGGTGCACCAGTACCTGTAACATGACTATTTCCGCTCTGTCCCACAGCGATATACCAGATTGCCTGATAGTTATCAATAGTATTATCAAGGGTGATATTGAAGTGAGCACTCATTACCCTGGACTGAGATTCAAAGTCTTTTGCAACGAACTTGGCAGGAGCAGGCAAAACTCCATCCCCACTTGTATGTACAATGGTTAAGGCAGAAGTCAAACAGGTTCCTTTCAATGAAAAAGAAGCTTTTCCAGTACCTGTTTCCGCGGTTGTTATAATTTTAACCTCCCCCGAATTCGGTTTTGGCAAAAAGTCCTGTACAGAAGGTGTTGATATTTTTTCTATTCCGGTACCTGAGCTCGTCACAGTTCCGCTTTCCCCGGAAAAACTATAATGCCAATCGGCATTTTTTAAAATTGCTGACTCAACCCACTGCTGAGCTTTGGACTGAAAGGGTAATATATTTAATGTCAATAAAAAAAACAATACAACTTTTTTCATACCTCATCAACTAATAATACTTAATAAACTGCTTAATAGCCTTCTGCACCTTTTTCATGCTATTATTAAACTATTTTGATAATAGCATTTAAGCTAAAATGATTTTATCGCTCTACGGTAAAACCATTTTCCATAAGTTTTGGTTATACTTATAATACATTTCGTTATTAGGACCTAATATTAGGAATTGCCCAATTTTATTTAATGTAGTAACCGTAGGATTTGCTGTTTGCGAATTGTTTAGCCTAAAGATATTGCTCCGTATTATGCCATAATAATTATTGTCTTTGGGATTAAAGATCAAATTATCTGGGCGCCATAAATGTGTCGATCTTGTGTCATCAAATATTTTTACACTTTGTAAAACCTGATAAGTATCAGGATTTATTTTAAATAAATAACCTGCAGCTATTCCCCATATATTGCCATCTATTCCATTTATTAAACAAGTAACTGCTTTAGCTCCGGCTACGGGAACAAATTCATGAAGTTTCGTTTTCCCATCAACATCCCATACAAATAACTTAGCTTCGATTTCTGTTGGATTGCTCCCTAAGCCTCCCCAAATAGAAGTGCCTCCAAACAGTTTCCCGTTTTTATAGGCTAATGTAATCACAGACTGATTGGCAACCACCTGTCCATAATTTGTTAGCTTATCGTTATTACTGGCATCAAACTCAACTAACTCGCCCCCGTTTTTACCATAATCCGGTACTGTACCAAAAAAAACTTTATTCTTTTCCTGTATGCCTATTCCTCCAAAGGGGCGATCCTGCCCCTTTGCCTGTCCTATTTTTTTTGGATTTGTGCCTATTTCCCAGGGTTGGTTTGTATCATATACATGAAATACCGCACCGGTATAGGTACCAAAATATATTTTACTACCCAATACCGCAACACTTTCTGTCTGGTTAAGCCCCTCATAAACAACAGAAGTATTATTTACGGGGTTAAAAGCGGCATTGCTGCCAGTCAAATATCCACCGGTCCAAATTCTCTGATCTGGCCCTTTATGTACAAAATTAAGCTTAATGGACTGGGCCGGAATCGTTAATGTCGTCAGAGATTTGATACAGTGCGAAGAGTTGTAAGATACAACCTCGCCTTGTGTGGTTAATGTGTAAACAGTACCGTCACTAAAAATCCCATAGGTAAGACTATTGCCCGATGCTGACACGATAGAAATTGCAGCAGTTCTTGTGCCTGTAATATCATGGCCATATAGCGTGCTACCTCTGGTATAATAAATTTCGTTATTAAAAGCAGACTTCTGAATATCTTTTGTAGTAAATAAAGGCAATTCCTTTTCAAAAGTATCTGTATCTATGTTATATACCAGTACAGTTAAACCAACGCTAACAAGGAGTCTATCTCCACCGGGTAAATCATTTACCAAGCCTAAATTGCCCACAAAGGTTTCGTTGCTAAATTTAGGGGGTAAGATACTTCTCTTTACATTAGTCACCGGATTATATTCAATCAAATGAGCATGCGACCCAATACCTGCATAAAACTTATTGGATTTTTTATGATATACCAAAGAACGGACATAATTTTCTCCGGCAACCAGCGGGCCGTTACCGTAATCGGAATAACCTGATGACGGATTAAACTTAAAAATTTTACCTCCGGGATAAGTGCCTCCATATATATTTCCGAAATCATCTGCCGCAAGTACCCATAAAGTGGATTCGGTACCCAATACCTGGCCGTGATTAGTAATCGTAGTCGTTTTTGGGGTATGAGCGTATAGCGAACCGCCGGCACAGGCAATGTACAAAATTCCGGTAGAAGAGAATTTGATATCCCAGGCACCACTAGCACCTTCAATTGGTAAGTTTGTAACTAATGAATTATCGGACAGATCGTAACACAGCAGGTGTGCAGGTTCGCCTCTGACTACCGTGTATAGATATTTTTTACCGGTATTATCCTCATAAAAAGTACTTCCCTGTATTACTTTCTCGTAAACCTGAGGGCCTAAATTGGTATAGGTAATTTGGGCCTTTACAGAGATACCGAAAAAGACAATTGTTAATAATAGCAAATAATTTACACTTGTTTTTTTCATACTATGTTTATTTAGGTTAAAAAATCAGCTTGCGTTTTATTGAAGCAAACCAATACCGGTAAAACAGACTCGACGCCTGTAGTCCAACTCTGTAGTACTATTTTTTTAATATATCCAAACGCCACACTTCTTTACCACTTCTATAGTACATCTCCTTATTTAAACCGAGAATAATATCCGCTCCCCCTATTCCAAAAGACTTAACTTCTAGTGTTTTTGGATCTAATGAAATCAACTTACCTATTAAATTGCCATATATCATTCCGTTAGAATGAAGCACAAGTTCATCTGGTCTCCATAAAAATGTATTTCTCTTATCCTCGAAAATATGCTTAGTTAAGACTATAGCTTTCTTTTGCACATCAAATTTAAATAGAGTACCTCCAGCATATCCCCAAATCAACCCATCAGGCCCATTTAACAGTGCCGTAATGGCTTTTGCTCCTGATACAGGGATTACTTCATAAACGTTTTGTTTTTTCACAGGATCCCAAACAAACAATTTAGCTTCCTTTTCTACGGGCTGAATTCCTAATCCGCCCCAAATAGAAGTACCTCCTATTAACATATTATCCTGAAAAACAAGTGTAATAATAGATTGCTTGCCAGCAACATTAGTATAACCTTTAACTTTATCTGTAAGGCCATCTATTTCTACCAACTGCCCACCATTTATACCGTAATTAGGAACCGTTCCAAAAAACACTTTATTTAGGGAAGGCACAGCTAGTGCTCCAAACGGTCTGTCCTGGCCCCTTACAATCCCTATCTGTTTGGGATTATTTTTATCCTTAATCCACTCCTTTGAAGTATCATAAACGTTAAATTTACTACCCGGATAATTGCCGAAATATATTTTAGAACCCAGTACAGTAAGACTTTCTGTTTGTGATAATCCCAGAAAAACTTCGGCCTTATTCTTATTTAAATCGTAAGCTGCATTATTTCCGCTCAAGTAACCGCCGGACCAGAGCTTTTTATCAGGTCCCATTTTTAGCACTGTTATACTTATAGGTTGTGCCGGAACATCTAAACCGTATACATTCTTTTCAGCTGTTGCGGGATTAAAAACAACGATCTGCTGTTGGCTGCTCAGGAAGATAAGCTCTCCTTTTTCGTTCCACGTAGATGCCAAAGGCTTGCCGCTAAAATCAGAAACTTGCTGAGGTGTTGGATTCGCCTCAGCATAATCCAACATCATCAATTTATTATTACCGTGGATATAATAAACCTTTTCTGATTTGGGATCCTTAATAATCGTTTTTACAGCAAAATTCGGTATGTTATTTTCGTATACCTTTTTTGTTACATTATATACCATTACCTGCGGGGCGGCGCCTGTAAAATAAATGCGGTCTCCTGATTTTAACCCTTCTATCTGCCCTATATCATATACAAATTTTCCGGCAACACTATATTCCGCGGGTAGCACATTGGTTTTAGATCTGGTATTAACATCCAATTCTATTAAATGTGCATGAGTCCCGATACCTGCATATAATTTCTGGTTCGTGTGGTTATATACCAGTCCCCTTACATAATTCTGTCCCTGTACCATGGGTCCTGTGCCAAAATCTGTAATTCCTTCATCCGGATGATATTTAAAAACTTTACAATTCGGATAAGTTGCACCGTAAATTTCACCATTCTTCCCCGCAGACAGGTCCCAGATATAATTTTCTGTTCCCAGTACCTTTCCAAGTTGTTCTACTTTACCAGAACCAGGTATATGCTTATAAAAATTACCGCCAGAACCACCGGCAATGTATATAATGCCTGTAGAACTTACCTCCAAATCAAACGAACCATCTGTTTTTGGCAAAGGCAAATCGACCTCCAGTTTTCTGGTAACTACGTCAAAGGCAAGAAGATGTGCCGGAGTGCCTCTCGTAACCGTATAAATCTTCAATTTACCTTGCGGGGTCTTTGCGAACACACTTCCCTGCAACATGATATCGGTTACCTGAGGTCCCAGACTGGTTACCTTAAAGTTTTCTGCTGGAATTACGGATAGACTTTGTCCTGAAACAGATAAGGTAAAAAAAGATAGTATAAATAAAAGATTAATTGATTTTTTCATTTTTAGATTGAGATCTTGTAATTCGATTTTTGAGCTATTATACTACTATAAAACAAATTTAACTGCTCTGTTTTCTTTACCGCGCTTTAAAACAGCCGTATAAACTCCGGGAGTAACAACAGGTATAAACAATTTTATCTGGTTATTGCCCTGTTTTAAGTTTTTGTTCGATTTATAGAGTACTCGTCCTGAAACATCTGTAATCTGCAATTCTACATTTTCATCTTTTTCTGAAGAAATAGTAGCATTTAACTGATTAGCGGATACGGCGGTAATGTTAAACACGTTACCAAAGACAAAATAATTAACACTTATAATTTTATTTATAATGGTTTTTGTTCCGTCTAAATCTACCTGTTCTAATTGATAATAATTATTTCCGGGCAAAGGGCTCCTGTCTAAATAATTATAAGAGCTTATTGAGGCAGTAGTTCCTTTACCTTCTATACGACCCAGAACAGAAAATTTTGTCTTATCGCCGGAACGGTTAAGTATAAAATGAGAATTATTGCTCTCGCTTACGGTTTGCCAGTTTAATGCAATTCCATTATTAGTCGCATGTGCATCAAATTCTGTTAGCGTAACGGGAGTTACCGACTCATCTGCAAGATGAGTAATTTTAAGGTCGCTTAAAGTTAGCGAAGCTGAATTATCATTAACTCCATTCGTTTGGGCCGACTCCCTGGACATGATAGAGAACCCCGATAAATTGCCTGTATACTGTCTAATATCGCTGGTACTACGCCATACAACATTTCTTGTAAGATTGGTATTAGCGGTTTGTGTTCCATTGATGTATATATGATATGCGGCAGCAGCAACTGTTTTTGGAACTGCGTTAGCTATATAGCTTTGAGACTGGTCTGTATTATTAAGAAATAAATCAATTGTATATTCTGTGCCACTCGTAAAATTTACGTCAGCTACTGTTTGCCAACCCCATGTTGTTGAATTTCCATTACGATATCTGGCCTGCAGAGCATAAGTATTTCCTGCTGTTACCTTCCTGATGCGCAACACCGTATATAACAATGGATCTCTGGCGGTATTATTAGTACTTACGGAAGGCGCTAAAGTGTTTCCCGCTAACTCATCTACCGCGGCATCACCAACAACAATATACCAGACAGCTTGTGTATTATCAGGATTATTGCTCAGGTTTATTTTAAAATGAGTGTTCATTATTTTAGAACTGGCTGCAAAATTCCTTGCGACAAATTTAGCAGGAGCGGGTTGCGCCGGGGCAGTTCCATTTGCACCTGTATGTACCATAGTTAAACAGGATGTCGCGCAACTTCCGTTAAGTGTAAAAGAAGCTCCTGCTGTTTCACTATCGGCAGAGGTAGCTACTCTGGCTTCTCCTGAAGAAGGTTTAGGTAAAAAGTCCTGAACAGAAGGGGTAGATATTTTTTCAAGCCCTATGCCGTTTACAGTACCAATTCCGCCCGAAAAGTCATAGTTCCAGTTGAAATTTTTTAAAGTTTCTGATTCGACCCACTGAGCCCGGGATTTCGAAGGAGATACCAACCAGACCAACAAAGAGAATAATAAAATTTTTTTCATGATTTATATTTTAATAATTAGTTGCTATGATTATCTGCTTTATCAGGCTATTCGCAAATTCCCTGTACTTGTTGAAATTAACCGGGCCTGTACTCTCCCACTTCAGATCTGGGATAAGTTGATAGAAAGCTAGCCTAATACCTACTTCTTTTTCCTATTTCTCCTTTTTATGAATAATTTTAAAATCACTTAAATTGACAGATGCAGAATTATCCTGCTCTACCGGATCGGCGGGAGCTGTACCATCGGTAAATGATTGCGCCCCTTCCCGGGACATAAAGGCAAAACCAGATAAATTACCCGTATATTGGTTAACATTGTTACCTCTATGTACAACATTTCTGTTTAGGGTTGTAAGATTTTCTCCTTTTTGCACATTATCTATATAGATATGATAAGCTGCTGCTGCTAATGTTTTGGCTGTTCCATTATGAGTATAATCCTGAGGTTGGTCTGTATTGTTAAAAAAAAGATCTATCTGATATTCTTTACCTTTATTTAAGCCAACACCTGGTACATTTTGCCAGGCCCATTTAATTGTTCCGTTACCATGCCTTACCTGTAGGCCATATTTACCGTTAAAAGCCACTTTTCTAAATCTTAGTACGGTGTATAAAGTATGGTCCGATGGTCCATTATTAGAGATTGAGGGGGCTATGTTTTTATTTGTAAATAATTCGTTGGAGGCATCGCCAACGGCTATATACCAAATGGCTTGCTTATTATTGGTTTCATGGTTAAGGCTCATTTTGAAATGCGCACTCATTACCTTAGAAGTACCTGCAAAATTCCTTGCTACAAATTTGGTGGGAGCAGGCTGAGGATAATTTCCACTTGTATGTACCATCTTTAAGCAGGGAGTCTCACAATTTCCGTTAAGTGTAAAAGAACTTCCATCTGTGAGACTTATATCGGCAGTAGATATCCTTACTTCTCCAGAAGAAGGCTTAGGCAAAAAATCCTGAACTGAGGGTATGGATATTTTTTCGAGACCTCTTCCCTTTTCAGTTCCTTTGCCACCGGAAAAACTATATTCCCAGATTGTGTTTTTTGATTTTCCCGACTCAATCCATTGAGCATTTAATTGCGAATGAGAAACTCCCCAAACTAATAGTGAGCATATTAGTATTTTCTTCATGATTGTCTATTTTTTAATTTTTATATGATTAAGAATATATCCATTAACATTTTACATTCTCAGAATGCAAAAAGCTAAAGTGTAAATGCAGAAAACAAAAACTATTATCGGTTCAAATCATCAACAAGAATATATTTTACTGGTCTACAATTATTTATAAAAACTAATATAGAGCTTAAAACAAAGGTCTACTTACGAGAAAAAGTATAAAAACTGCCGGGACGGCTCCCAAAAATCGGGAGCCGTCCCGGCAGTAAACCATAAACATCGTATCATATCACTCTACCTGCGCTCAGGTAAGTATTGTATATAAATCAATAGGGATAATGTTCCAATACGCCCTCTGAATGCCTGATCGCCGTCAGCGAAATTGTCTTTGGAATTACGCAGGAGAGCTTCACGAACTTATAGGTAAAATTGCTGGAATAACCGTCTCGAATTCATTTCGGGAAGTTCAGTCCAGAGAAGGAAAATCAATGATAGCACAAACCGGTTCCGCCAGACAGGAGGAACCCAAGCACTATTTGAAGGCTAGGTTAAGTCGATAATGAGCTTTTCGGAATACCCGGCTAACAAAACACAGTTGATAATATTAAATACTTTTAAGAACAGAAACTGCATAATTACAAGCTCTTGCTGTTAGGGCCATGTACGTTAATGAAGGATTTTGTGTTCCTGTAGAAGTCATACAAGCTCCGTCTGTTACAAATACATTTTGACAATAATGCAATTGGTTCCATTCGTTCAGCAGGGAAGTCTTTGGGTCTCTACCCATCCGTACTCCACCCATTTCATGAATATCAAGCCCGGGAGCCTGCCCACTATCATGTACCTTAATATTTTTAAAACCTGCCTTATCAAACATTTCCGTTATTTGCTCATAATAGTCCTTCATCATTAATTCATCGTTCTCTGTATAAGAGACATCAACATTCAGCAATGGTATTCCCCATGGATCACTATGCTGCCTATCTAATGTAACCTTATTATTCTCTTGTGGAATTGTTTCTCCCATCATATGCGAATGAATGAGCCAGTTTCCTTCTTCCCGGTTTAACAACTGATTTTTAAGACCATCGCCCCACCCTTCTAATTCTTTCTGTGTTCTTAACGCCCGAAATCCGGCAGCATAGCCCCTTAGAAAATTAGTATCCTGTTTATATAAATTCCTGAATCTGGGGATGTATAAATTAGTTGGCCTACGACCTTCAGATGTATATTGTTTATAATTGTCACACTCTGCGGTAGCTCTGGCTCTAAAATTATGGAAAGCCACATATTTACCCAGCAAACCATTATCATTACCCAAACCATTTGGGAATCTGTGGGAAACTGAGTTAAGCAGGATCAAGTTAGTATTTAATGCTCCTGCATTTACAAAAATAATCTTTGCCTTATATTCTATCTCTTCTTTAGTAAGTGAATGAATTACCTTTACTCCACTTGCCCGCTCTAACTTTTCATTATATACAATGGAATGTACTACCGACTCTGTTCTAATGGTAAGATTTCCTGTTTTCAGAGCGTAAGGTATAGTAGTGGAATTACTGTTAAAATACCCTCCAAAGGGACATCCTCGCTGGCATAGGTTTCGTGATTGGCAAGTGCCTCTTCCCTGTTCTAAATGTATTGGGTTTGGCTTTGTAAGATGGGCACATCTCCCCATAATAACCTGCCTGTCTTGATATTGTTCTGCTACTTTACGTTGAAAGTATTTTTCTACATAGCTCATTTCCATCGGCGGAAGGAATTCTCCATCCGGCAATTGCGGTATGCCATCTCTATTGCCAGATATCCCTACAAATTTCTCTACATAGCTATACCATGGAGCGATGTCTTTATACCGAATTGGCCAGTCTACGGCAAATCCATCTCTTAACGGCCCTTCAAAATCAAAATCACTCCATCGTTGTGTCTGTCTGCCCCAGGTAAGCGATTTTCCGCCCAATTGATATCCTCTGATCCAGTCAAAGGGCTTTGTTTGTTGATAGGGATGTTGTTTATCTTTTACAAAAAAGTGCAGAGCGTCTTCCCTAAAAGCGTAACATTTGCTTGCCACGGGATTTTCCTTCTTTAGCTCCTCTGTTAGCTGCCCCAGGTGCGGGAACTCAAAAGGAAATCTATTGGTTGTAGGATAATCTTTCATATGTTCTACATTCCTTCCTCTCTCCAGCAATAATGTTTTTAATCCATTTTTTGCGAGTTCTTTAGCTGCCCATCCACCCGATATACCCGAGCCTATAACAATCGCATCATATTCATATTTTTCCTGTTTCATTTCTTTATTATCCCTTTAAATGGCCCCGGAACTAATTTATACGGAACAAGATTGGTCATCACATATTCTGTATTCATATACCCTTCAATAACCTGATTCTTTACCGTTTTCAGAAAACCGGTTAAAACATCTTCATGAGCCTGTTCAAGAAAACGTATCCTTTCTTGAACAGATAACTCTAAAAAACCTCTTCCATTTATACTTATGCTTTCAAAAGTTTCCATACCGCTCTCAAACGCTTCAATTGCTTCTTTGTCAAAACAATCGTCTATCATCTTTGCCACAAACACATGTACACCCAGTTCTTTTGCCCCAGGCGTATTCGTTTGCGGAATAATTGTATCTGAAAGTGCTTCAAGCAATAGTTCCTGATTACGCGAAAGAAATAATTGCTTTAATTTTAGTTGAGAATGTTCTGCACAGCCTGTTATGGAAGAAGGCAATAACAATGTCCCTGTTGCAACAATAAATACTCGTTTTAAAGCCTCTCTTCTTTCCATTGCTATTATTTATTTTGTTTCCTGACAATAGTCCTGAAATTTTCTACACTTACCCTTACATCCGGTACGTTATTCTCCCAGTTGTATTCATATTCAGCAGATATCATTCCCTTAAAACCTTGTCTTTTCAGCTCGATTATTACACCTTCTATATTGTTCACTCCAGTTCCCCAATGCACATCGTGAGCTTCCTTATTTCCTTTCTCGTTAAGGTCTTTAAAATGTAATTGATAAACTCTGCCTTCCAGTTTTTTCAGGCTCTCCACAGGGTCTAAACCTGATCTCACCCAATGTCCTATATCTGCACATGCTCCTAGTCTTTTACTCTTGCCTTCTATAGCTTTCAGCACTGTTTCGGGTTTCCAGTAATTGGAAGGGTAAGGATGATTGTGTATAGCTATATTGATCTTAAACTCGTCGCATAGTTTAGATAATTCATCTAACATTCGTTCTTCCGGCTCGCAGGTAATCGTTTTGATACCCATACTCTTTGCAAAAGCAAATATTTTACGCCATTCGTTAATGTCTTTTACCAAAATCACGCCATAGGAAATTAACCGGATTTTCTTCTTCTTCAGCAAATCTTTAAGATACTCCTTATTGCTTTCCGACATCTGGTAATTCATTTTCTCTTTAATACCACCTCCTATTTCCTGTGAAGGGTAGGCTTCCACATAACTCAACCCGCAGACGGATATCTTATCCAATGCCTCTATAAAAGTGAAACGGTTAAAGGTATAGGACTGCGCTCCCAACTTCCAGTCCAGTTTCTCTTCCGGATATCTGTTCGTGTCCGGCTTAGTAACTTTACACCCCAAAAAAAAAGACAATGTCAATACATACAATAAAAGTATTCCTATTCTCATAATTTGTTATTTACTATTGCGACAACTTACCCGGTCGAATAATATTGACACTAATATAGGGTTTAGTGTGTACGCAACCGAAAAAATCCAAATACACTTTCTCTCAAATTAGTACCTTTTCCGGATAGGTTTTGATTAGGATTGTTTAATTTTATACCAAACAAAAAAAACACAAAAACACCTGATTATTAATACCTTAAAAGAAACACAAGCATTTTTACACAGAAAAATCCTTTATTAGAATCACTTAAATTTAATTATAACAGGTATAAGATTAGCATTAGGAAGCTTTAAGAAAAAAAATGGGAGCGCTCCCGACTAATCTTAGGACAAAAACCTTTATAATTCCATTGCCAAGTGCGAAATAAAGTGATAAAAAACCCGAAAGTCACTTTGAACAAAGCCAGATTTGACCTATTTTAGAGAAACAAGAAAGCCATAGGTTATGAAGCAGCGACAAACAACTATTTATGATATTGCCAAAGAACTGAATATATCTAAATCTACTGTATCGCGGGCACTTACAGGCCATCCGGAAGTTAAACCGGAAACCAGAAAGGCGGTTCTTGAACTTGCCGAAAAAAGAGAATACCAAAGAAATCCGCTGTCTATCAATTTAATTTCGAGAAAGAGCAATCTTATTGGTATTATGGTACCAGAGTTTATAACTTCTTTTTTTCCGCAGATAGTAATTGGTGCTCAGGAAATAGCTAAAAATTACGGCTACAATGTCATTATTAACCAGGCAAATGAGTGTTTCGAAACAGAGATTGAGAATTCAAAAGTAATGCTGGCCAATCAGGTTGACGGTTTACTCGTCTCTATTACCAAAGAGACCCATAGCTTTGAACACCTTAAAGTATTTCAGCGCAAGGGTATTCCTATTGTATTTTTTAATCGCGTTTGTGAAGAAATGATTGTACCTAAAGTGGTCATTAATGATTATGATTCTGCCTTTATTGCAGTACAACATCTTATTCAAACAGGAAAAAAAAGAATAGCCCATTTGGCAGGTCCCCTTTCGCTTGCTACTAGTCGAAAGCGAATGAATGGCTACATGGACGCACTCAAACAATCTAAAATTGAAATTGATGAATCTTTGATTATTCCTTATGAGCATACGCTCGACAATGTAAAGGTATGTATAGAAGAATTAATGCAATCAGAGAATCCTCCAGATGGTCTGTTTGCTTTTAATGACCCTGTTGCAATACAAGCTATACAAACTATTAAAAAAATAGGTCTGCGTATTCCTGAAGACATAGGGATTGTGGGATTTAGTAACGATTATGGCTCCGACCTGATTGAACCCAATTTAACAACTATAGCTCAACCTACACGCCTGATTGGAAATACCGCTATGGATTTACTATTTAATCTGATGAATAAAGATGTTAGTCAATGGAAAGCTGTAACCAAAACATTGGATGCTGAACTTATAATCAGAAATTCTACCTCCAGCAGTTACATTTAACTTATATTATAGTAGAAACAGAATAGATATATATCTATTCTGTTTCTACTATTAATAATGCTATTTATTAAGTTCTTTAATTCTAATATTTTTAAAATGCACTTCGGAGCCATGTCCTAAGAATCCAATATGTCCTTTTGGCTTATTTAAGCCAGGATGATCCTTTTTGTCCAATGTTCCATTCTTAGTTGCATCGTCTAAATTACCTTCAAGAATAACCGTGCCGTTTAAAGTTACTTTGATATCCTTGCCCTTTATGTATATTTCTTCCTCATTCCATTCGCCAACAGGTTTAAGATAACCACGTTTGGCAGGAATAATACCATAGACAGATCCATGATATTGATATAGATGTAACGTTTTATATTTATCCGCATCATTGTCGAGAACCTGAATTTCCATTCCCTCATATGCTGCATTACCTGTAAGTGGTGAACGGATACCTATTCCATTATTTGCGCCCGGAGTTAAACGAAAATTAAAACGATAAATAAAATCACCAAATTCTTCTTTCGTATATAAATTTCCTCCCGATCCTTTAACAGGATATATTGCCAGAGTACCTTCATCACTGATAACATAAGAAGTAGTATTACCGGTCCAGGAATCCAGATTAGTTCCATCAAATAAAACCTTAAAGCCTTGCTTTTGCTCTTGTGCACTTAGCTTAAATATTTCTTTACGCGGAACCTCTTTGATAAAAATATCGCGATAATAAACAGTAGTGCCATGAGCCTGAAGCTCAATCTGCTCAACAGGGAAAATAGATTGATTTTTGTCCCAATAATTTTCTAAAGTGACATTATCCACTACTAAATCGCCATTTAAATAAACTGTTACTTTTTCGCCAGTCATTTTAATTTTGAAGGTATTCCATTCTCCTAAAGGGTTGTCAGCAACCATAAGTGGTATACCAGGATTCTTTTTATTGTTATATAATCCACCAGAGCCAACTTGTGCGCCCACTTTTGTACGAGACAAATCCCAGATTTGAACCTGCGGTGTACCGCGAAGATAAATCCCAGCATCACCGTCTTTGCCATCTTTATCAAGTTTCCAGTCAACCCACAATTCAAAATCACCGTATTGCTTAATAGTCGCAATATTATTCCCTTTTCCGTTAAAAAATAATACCCTATCCTTAACAAGCCAGCCTTGATTCATTTCTTCATCTGCTTTCTTTTGAGCCAAAGCTAATTCTTCTTCACTCATCGCATTACGTTTGAGAGGATTTGCTACTAATCCTTTCCAACCACTTAGGTCTTTACCATTAAATAAAGAAACATACCCCATCCCTCTCGGCATTTCAGCAAGATGCTTTCTTACCGCCTCTTTTAAGTAATTACTTTCACTACCTCCTAAAAGCCCCAGTACCTTAATCAATAATTTTTTTACCTCATTACCATTATAATTAATATTATCCAAAGCGATATTCATGACCGTAACAGCCGCAGTTTTTTGCAAATCCTTATCGTCTAAAAAAGTCCCGGCAAAAATCAATGCATTGTAAGTCTTATTTTCTTCTATTTTCTTTAAAACTAATGTTCTTTGAGAAACAGTGCGCGCAACTTCCATTGCATCACGATAAATTAATACTTTGCGTTCATCAGTAATATTAGCTGCTGATGTAATGCGAATTAACCCTTTTAAAATCGCATCAAATTGTTTTACGTCTTGCGTAGTTCTACTTAGAGTAATCAGATTTCGCAGAGCACTTTCATCTTTCCAATTAGCAATTGCTAATACAGCTGCATTTTTTAAATTTATATTATTACTATGGATTAATTGTTCAACTACTTGCAATGCTTTTTCTCCACCAATTCCTGATAAAATATCAACAGAATTAATTTTTTGGTCCTCATTAAGTCCCTGGTAATAATTCAAAACACTATTCACATCCCGATCCTTATCAGAACTATAGTTTACCACATTAATAATGGCTTGTTCAACAGCCTTTCTTTCTGCAGACCTATGATTGTTTAATAATGAAATTAATACAGACAGATCTTTTGAACGAGCGACCTGAGCCAATGCATTATAGGCTGCTCTTCTTACAGATGCATCACTATCATTCAATAACAACTGAACCGCAGCAAAACTACCGGCATAAGCTCGATTATCAAGTACTTCAATCATCACAACTTTACTTGTGGAATTTGCCTTTGGAAGTGCCTGAGTTAACATTGACGTTAACTTTTCCCCTTTCATTGTTAACAATGCTTCTTTTATAACAGGTCTGTCTAATTCATTTCCTTTAGCTAACAAGTCAATTAATACGGGTGCCGATTCGTCTCCAGATAATTTAGATAAAGCAACAATTGCGGCCGAACGTTCTACTGCAGAACTACTTAATAATGACTTCTTTAGTTCAAAAATAATTTTAGTATTATCTGGATTGGTACTTAACAAAGCAAACATATATGCCTTTGTTTCCGGATCTGCCCTTTTTAATCCTTTAATCCATTGATTAATATTTCCTTTATTCTGAAAAGGTAAGGCCAATTTTAGCGCAGCTATACGGTATTTACGATTGTTGTTGCCAGCAGCTTTGATTAAATTCCTGGTATAACCCGAACCGTGGATTTTTGTAAGGATTGTTAAAGCTGAAATACGAGTATTTACCTGCATATCATTAGCCGCATCTTTAAGAAGATCCTGAGCTATTTTTTCAGCAAGCTTGTTATCGCCATTTTCTACAAGACGTTTTGCGTAATGAATATAGGATGATGATGCATTAGTTACATCATATACATAATTTGCCTTTTGAGCTGCATTTTTAAGTGCCCCATAGGATGTTGCCCCTGCTATATTGGACAATGTGTACAACAGAACTTTCTGAACATTCACATTTTCTTTATTCAGCAATGGCAAAAGGGCAGATTCTGCTCCGGCATATCGTGTATCTCCCAGCGCTTCGATAATAGAGATCAAGGCCTTACCTTTGGCTCCTGCTAATTCATTTAAAAGTGCTTTAGAAGCTGCTTCGGAGCCAATTGTTGCCAATGCTCTCGCTGCCTTCTCAGCAAGATATTCATCTTTTAAATAAGGTATCAATACGGAAACAGCATCATCTTTTCCTGCTTTCTGTAGAAGAGATATGATATAGCCTTTATTATCTCTATCCTTTATCTCTTTTAAAGCGCCGATAAGACCTTGTACAAATTTAACACGTTGATTTTCTTTACCTGCTTGTAAAACATAAAAAGCATAACTGTTAGTAGCATACTCAATTCTTGAGTTATCTCCCTTTCCCGGACGCATTAACTGACACAGAAAAACTGTAATATCGGTTGTCTGAAAAACATCTAACTGATTCATTACTTCATTTAATTTCTGTTCATTCGCAGAAGGCTGAGGTAATAAATCGGCAATTTTAGTAATAGTAGTTCGCTGGTCGTCCTGCTGTGCACTAACTGATAGTTGCAGAACCAGGATTGCAAAAAGCGTGTATAATAATTTATTCATTATTTTTTCTTTCAACTTATAATAACGTGAATCATTAAATAGTCCAGGGTCCTCGCATTGGCTGGTCTATCAAACGGTTAGCGGCTTCATCATTAATAAATTCTTCTTTAACAGAATCATATTTAAGAGACCTTCCTAATCTAAGGGCCGTTAAAGCCATATTTACAAGCGTACAAGAACGATGTCCATTATCTTCATTTAAAGTAAATTGTTGACGCATTTTAACAGCGTTCACAAAATCGGTCACCTGTTCCTCCGGCTCAGGAAAATCAGCCAGTTTTTGCTCCAAATTTGGGATATCTGATTTAAACCCCCGATATAGTTTCCCCTCAGGTCCATCTATATAAGGAACATCTTGTATGGTTCCATCTCCATCTAAAATTATTTTACATCCATCGGCATAGGTATAAGTTATTTTTCGCCATGTCCCAACCGCATCACTATGCTGCTGAGGAGCATCGATTTCTACAGATACAGGACTCTCATTATCTTTTCCAAGAAAATACTGTACAGGATCGAGATAATGTTGCCCCATATCACCTAATCCGCCACCATCATAATCCCAGTACCCTCTGAATGTTGTATGTACACGATGGGTACTATAAGGTTTATAAGGAGCCGGTCCTAACCACATATTATAATCCAATTCTGCGGGAACTTTCTCCACAGGCAAATTATCTTTACCAACCCAATAAAATTTCCAATTAAAGCCTGTATGGCGACCAACAGTAACGGTTAGCGGCCAACCCAACATTTTAGAATCTACCAGTTTTTTTATCTTTTTCACAGGTACTTCCATACCATAAAAATTGGCCCTATACCTGAACCATGTATTCAATCTAAAAATTGCACCATTTTGCTGAACTGCTTCTCTCACTCTCTTTCCCTCGCCAATGGTACGTGTCATAGGCTTCTCGCACCAAATATCTTTACCTGCTTTAGCTGCCTCAGCTGCCATAATTCCATGCCAATGCGGAGGAGTAGCTATATGTACTATATCTACTTCTGGCAACTGGATAAGATCGCGGTAATCAGAAAATTGTTTTACTCCTTTATCCAAACTATTCATTGCAATAGCTAAATGCCGCTTATCGACATCGCAAATAGCCACTGTTCTAGTACCAGCCATTTTTAAATGTCCTCGTCCCATACTCCCGACACCAATAACAGCTTTTGTTAAATGATCACTTGGAGCAAGGTAGCCTTGTCCGCCTAAAACAAAGCGAGGAACTATAGTAAAGGCCGCAGCTGCCAAAGCTGACTTTTTCAGGAATTCACGCCTGGAGTCATTTTGATTATTCATGGGCAATAAAATAGGTTTAATATATTATCAATATAAAATTAATTGGCTGATAAAATGAGGTTTAAGTTTCTAAATATATCATTCAATAAGACGGTTAGAAAACCTGTACTTCAAACAAAGCAGCTGGAACATTTTCCGACGGATGGGCAAGATGTATAGTAATAGAATCTGTGTTTATTGATTTATCAAAAATTATATGATTAATGGTCTGATAATTTCCTTTCCTCTTATAAATAACATTTTTTGCACCATCAACAAGATAATAATCACGCACTGTATGAGGGACTATTCGCTCTGGGTGAACCCTGAGTGTTGATTCTAAAGGGTGGTCAAAATCAGAATCAAAAAACAATTTCATTTCTTTTATCTCTATCTTTTCCTGCCATTTAATTTGAAGATACGGTTTCGTATCATTTAAATCTGCAACCCAGGCATTCGCTTTAGTAGTAGGGCGCAGCGCCCCATTAATAATATTTTCACTTCTATAGGGCTCAAGGGCTGGATATATATTCATTCCTAAATTTTGCGGAGCAGGACGGCGAGACGGACACCAAAATTCAAATGTGTCTATACCAATTCCATCTGGAGGAGATTGCACTCCACTCGTCGCAACCGCTTTATTAAAACGGTTCATAACCATCATGGTTCCTGTTAGAAACATCTTGCTGGTTTTAACAGCAACCAACTCATTCCTTTCAATACAGATAAAAGCATATTGTTCCTGACTAACAGTTTCGTTAAAGTTGACAGTAACTTCATTAAAACCAGCTTTGACAATAATGTCCTGACTTTCTAAGATATTCTCGGGCGTATAATTTTGAGGTTTATCACTAACCCTTAACTGAATTTTTATGACTGTATCCTCGTTCGCCTGAAATTGTAAAGTAACATTTAAAATATCAGCCGGTTTCACCGGAATTAGTTGAGCGGTTGAATATTCCAGCTTTTGCCACTCCCCATTAAAATAAAGATTCCCTAGTTTGAATTCGCTACTTGAAGTAATTGCAGCCTGATGTGCCAGATTTTGTATTTCCAGATTAATATTTGGAATATATTGTCCCTCTAACAAAAGTTCTTGCTGGAAAGATTTAATTGCCTCCGGCTTTACTAAATCGGAAGGTTGTAAATTATTCTTCAAACAATAAGCAGCTGCAGAACCTACGACCTGAGCGCAAGCTGCTACAGTTGCCATTACCCTGCTGGATCCAAATGCAACGTGTGAACTACTAATGATTCTGCCCGCTAACCAAAGATTCTTAATATTCTTACTATACAGACATCGCAGCGGAATCTGATAAACCCCTTTTGCATGCCATTGATTGCAGCCTGGCCTGTCACTAAATACTCCGTCTGCAGGGTGCAGGTCTAATGCCCAACCTCCGTAAGTAACTGCATCAAAATGTTCGCGCTGTTCAATAACATCTTTTTGAGACAGCATATAATCTCCTTCAAATCTCCTGCTTTCCCGTTTACCAGGTATTGTCCCCACCCATTCAAGGGTAAGATTTTCTGCTTCCGGATATTTACCTGAATTTTTCACATGATCCCAAATTCCATAGATGACTCTCCATAATTCCCATTTTATATCTTCAGTTTGGTGCACCGTATCCAATCTACCACCATATTCAATCCACCACAGCTTACAACCAAAATCATCAATATCAAAAGAACGGTACTTAATAATATCAGAAACATCTTTTAAAGCATAAGCAGGTGCGGTATAACTAATTGGCCTCCCCATATCTTTACTGTAAAAGTATATAGAATGCCCCAGAAGCTCTCCGTATTCTTCATCAGGTGCGAATCCTTCATCAAATTCTTCTTTAGATTCTGCTCCCATTCTAAATGCTGCTCCTGCCTGAAATGCAACTATTCCATCTCCAGAGGCATCGCAAAAAAAAGGTGCCTGTAAGACATATTTCGTAGAATTCTGACTACAAAATGCTAAGACTTTATCTATTTTGTCTGGCGAATATTTGATTACTTCATAAGCAGCTGTATTTAGCAGTAATGTTATATTGGGTTCGGCGGTAACTTTTTCGAGTAAAATAGTATCTAAAATGATCGCATTCCCATCCGGATTCCGGTACATGTTTTCAACCAGTATTTCGTTCAACACGCCTCCTTCTCTGGCCCAGCGATTATTGTTTCCCATACTTGAAGTCGCTCCTAATATCCAGAGCCTTACTTCGCTTGATGCATTTCCTCCTAAAACAGGCCTATCTTGTATGAGTACTACTTTTAAATTAAGTCTCGCCGCATTTATTGCCGCGCAAACTCCTGCCATTCCACCTCCGGTAACTACAAGATCAGCATTTAATACAACCTCTTCGGCTAAACGGCCTAAAGAAGAAAATTCAGATTTAATCATTCTATTGTTATGTTATTTGATATAGGACAACTAGAGATTTGCTTTGGGAACAATTGCTTTTCTTGCCGCCTTCCAGGGTATATATGCCAGAACCAGAATTGCAAACGCTATAGTTAGCAGCAATATGAGATTATCTTTCGCATACAGCCCTAAAGCAATAAGCAGAAAGGAAGTAAAAATCAAAGAAAATGTTATAACATTCAATCCAAACTTATTTTGACGGACTGCTTCAGCTTTTTCCTCGTCACTCAAATGTTCGTTTACTAAAATTCTCGCTGCTTTTGTTTTTTGGTACATCAGGTATTCAGGACTAACAAATTTATGTTTATAATAAGCCCTGACTTCGAAAATGAGTAACAGAAAAATAGGGACACAAACTCCTACAAGCATCTCTTCTCCCATGGTTAATTTAACATTAACAACAAAAGGCAGAATCATCTTAAACATCAGATTTATAAGCAGACTGGTATAAGTTACTATTAACGTAGACTTACCTGTTAATGACTTAGAAAACAAAGCCCATATAGGAGGTGCCAGCAAAGGACCACCTGTTATAGCTCCCACACTAATAGTTACACTAACCAAACCTCCAATGTAAGGAACCATCAATGCAATAAAAATCATACCTAAGCCGAATAACCAGGATGAGATTCGGGCGACGCTAATCAATTTATGATCATCTGCGCGAGGATTGATTAAACCTTTATAAATATCGTTAGTAAAAACAGCCGAAACCACATTTAATGTCGTATTTGCAGATGCGGATGTTGAAAAGTACATTCCAGTAAGCATCAATCCCATTAATCCCGGAGGCAATACTAATTTACAAATCTCTAAATAAGCATTCTCGGTATCCAGACCTGTAAGGAGCGGGTTAATGGTCTTATAAATCATGGGTGGCAACATCCATAAAACAGGGCTTAATAAATATAAACCCGCAAACAAAAAAGCTACCTTTCTTGCGGCATTCTTGCTACTTACACTGGTATATCGTTGTACAAATGTCCAGTTTCCTCCGATATAAAAAATATGATAGAGCGTAAAGGCGAAGACAAAACCCCATGTAAATTCGCCATTAATAAGATCAAAGAAACCAGCTTCTGCATTTGTCTGAAATTGTGAAATACCTCCGGCTACATCCAGGGATAAAGGAATAATAATAAATACTGCTGCAGTTAAAATTACAAACTGAAGAATATCTGTAACCATGACAGCCCATAAGCCTCCAACAGCGGTATAGGCTATCATAAATAGCCCTAACACAACAGTAGATGGTACAATAGGATATCCCAGAGAAACACTTACTAGTTTAGCTACCGGATATAAGACAGTACCTTTTATAAAGAGCGATACCAGCATAAAAATATAGATGTAGGTTTTTTGTACTGTTACACCAAGACGTTCTTTTATAAACTCCGCAGCTGTAAGATTACCAGTAGATTTCCAAAGCGGGGCGATATATAATCCGCTTATTAGGGCTCCAATACACATGGTCCATTGAATTGTTATTGCCACCCATCCATACTTATAGGCGATAGATCCCCATGCTACAAAAGTACCGGCAGAAAAGAAACTCATAAAGAGTGATAATCCGCCAATTACCCAGGGCACAGATTCTCCGCCGGCAAAAAAGGATTTTAAATTTTTCCCGGTACGGCCGAAAATCAAACCTATACAAAGTACAAATGCAGAAAACACAAAAATTACTACGGTGTCTATAAGATCATTCATTATGCTCTACTCTGTTTAATTATTTATCAGATTTAAAAAACTAATATAGAGCATAAAATAAATAACAGTTCAGTAGTTAAAGTGTTAAAACTGTCGGGATGGTTCCCGGTTTCCGGGATAGCTCCCGGAAATCAGTTTAATTTACTGATATTGGAAAGTCATTGGTACATCATTTACGGTTAAATTGTCTTGTCATGACTCTAATCATTATTTATTTTGTCTAAAAAGCAAACAAAGCAATCTCCATAATATATTCCCTTCTGATGTAATCGTTGGTCCTTAATAAATAGCGATCAGACTGCCGATTGCAGCCAGGAAAAGCAAGGCAAAGGAAAGCCAGTACAATAAGATTTGTTGCCATAAACTCAGTTCTTTAAAATGTTTAGCCATATACACCATTGGGGGCAAACCTAACCGGGCCCAGCTCTTGTTGAAGAGATTCCAGCAAAGCAACAACACCAATAAGAAAAATATTAATGCCAGTAGAAACAGGTAGCTTATGCCCAGATCGGGCAATGCAGCTGTGGTATCAAAATGATAAATCCCGTAGGGCAAACCCAGACTCAGGAACAATAACGATGTGAAATATTTTACGATTGGGTGAATTGATATGAAAGGTAAGCTGATTGCTGAATTACCCCGTTCTGTTATTTTATTTAGAATAAGTTTCGAGATCATCATATAAAAGATTTAGTTGTATATACCATGTTCATTTTTTTGAGACTTCTCTTCACATACAGAAGAGATAAAAATCTGAAAAGAATAAACAGAGGGAATTTATCCCTCTGCTCGTCGCTATCTTTTAAGCAATAATGACATTGCCTGCATATAGGCTGGTGGATACTTCTGAAGATTCTAAGGCGGCGAAGCTTACATATACTTCGGCTGTTTCACCGCTAAATTCCTCCGGAAGATCCAGTGCCAGTGCCTCCTGCTGTCTTTCTGCTTCCCCTATGGCGTATAGGGCTTCGGCCAGAGAAGGAATAAAAATGGCAACCATGACCTGATCGTTTGCCTTAGCCTGGCCCTTGCCGGTATTGTCTTCCCAGATTAGATTCAGTCTGGCGGGACTGTCAGAAGTAACTGATAAAGATTTTACTCCGGTTAAATCGCCCCTGCTTACCAGAACCATACTGTAATCTATCTGCAGATTAGGCGTTTCGCCAGTCAAAGCATTTTTCAGGTTATAACTGGAAGCACTGTTGTAGCCTGTGCGGCCATTAGCATAGTTCTTAAAGCCAATTTCCAACAAAGGTTTAACAGGCCGAAGAAAACCGTTAATCAAGGCAAAACGAGCCTGTTGTTCCAATTGCTTCTTGCTGGCGCCGGCATTACCCCGTTTTGATCCCAGACTACGCATGTATTTAATACCACGCCAGGACGAACCAACTACCGTTCCTACTTTTCCTGAAAAGGCTCCTAATATGCCTTGTGTATATTTTCCCATAATTTTTAATTTTAAGGATTAAACCATCATGCAAAAGCTTCTGTGATAGCGCTATCGGTCTTTTGTCATAGGCAAATCTAGGGCACAAAAAAGTCAGGAAAAAGCGTTTCAAGCTCCATTGCCGCAGTTTGCGGAGATGTGCTTTTGTCTTACCGAACTTTGCGGAAGCCGGTTTAAGAAGAAATGAGGTTATGCTACTTACTTTTTAATCGGGTATAATTTGGAGCAGTAAGAAGAATTGAGTTTTTGATTGTAGACAAGAGCATAAATTAAGGCCTTAGTGATAATTAAGGCTTAATATATACGTTCTAAAAACTAAAAAAAGCTTGGCCCTGGCAACATTTAAGAAGCTACTGAAAGATCATCCCTTATAATTTACTTATAGAAATCATCCTTTTATCTGCCTCTTCCAAGATTTTTTCGAATGCGGCAATAATGTCATCTGACAATTCATTTGCTCCCCTTTCAAAACTTACTTTCTCTATTAGTTTTTTCAAATGGCCAGCCTTTAGATTGCCTAATAGAAGTTCTATATCATTACATATATAGGGCAATTCATTTTCCAGTAACATCCTATATTTATAGCTGTATTTTCTATTATGCTTTTCTACAATGCTCGTAAATAGTAAGATGTCGTTTTTTAGTCTGTTTAATCGAAAGTTATAATGTTCGTCAAGTAAGTGCCGGGTAAATGTACTCACTATTTTAGAGAGCTCAGGATATAGCTCACTTTCTCCACTAACTCCAATTTGACCATTTTCAAAAACTAAAACAATTTCATCTTTTTGTATCTGTTTCTTACCAATTCCTTTAATTGCGTGTATAGAAACACTATTCCCATTTAACAAATAGTGCAATAAAGGCTTTTCAAGCTGACAATTTTTATAAAACTTCCTAAAGTCCTTTTGGAATCGCTCGTAAAAAGTATGTGCATTTGCCCCAAAAGTATCGTTAAAAATCTTCATTGATAACGAAGATATAAATTTTGGAGATTTATCACCTAATTTGGCAGATATAACAGAAAAAAGCAGATATTAAAAAGAGGCCTGATTACAATTTTAAAAGCAGCCACTTTTTTTATCGGTAGATGGTTTAAACGTTTCTTCTATATATTGTCCTATCAAATTCAACAATTGAAAGTTATTTAACTATCCTTATCTCCTTGGGTACTTTAATATTAGTATTAATACTTCCGTCTCTTTTTCTGGTATGTTTAACCCACAGTACGCCAAATGGAGTCGGAAAAGTTCCTTCTGCATAATCCAGATCTGCAAGATTTGTTATTTCTTTGCATCCCGGAGCGGTAACTTTTATACCCAGAATATGTTCTGTTAACCAAGCCGTGGGTCCGGATGCCCATCCATGGCACAAGCTATGACGATAACCTTTATAACAATAATCTCCGTAATCTCCATGAATATCCTTTTTACCTTTAGAAACAAGCTGGTCTATAGGAGCTGCATTTTCCATCCAAGCTAAATTAAAGTCTTCCCAAAACGTTGTAGCACCTAAATCGAGCATTCCTCCCCAATATTCACGAATATTATTCCTTTATAATCCCCTGCCAGCGCTTTTGCCTGTAATATATAGTATCGTAAAAAGTAGAGAAATCTTGTATATCTCCACTTTCATAAATCGTCTTTAGTTTATCAAGGCATTTTGCATTTATTAAATGCTATCTCTAGTTGTACAATTGGCTTCAGACGTACTGCTATTATTAGTAATACTGAAGCAGCAAAAAGCGAGCAGGACATCAATAAAAATGATTCATTCATTTTATCAATACCATGCAGATAGCCTACCACATACGAGCCTATAAAAGACCCTAATGCTCCTACACTGTTGATTAAAGCAATAGCTACACCAGACACATTTCGTGGAAGTGTTTCGGCTATCAAAGCAAAGAAAGTACCGAATGGGGAACATAACGATGCTCCCGCTATTATTAACAGTATAAAAGATAGCCAGAAATTATTTCCTCCAACTAAAAAACACCCCAGAAAAGCAAGAGAGCTTATCAATAGGAATACCCAGATAAAAGTTTTCCTGTCCAATGTTTTATCAGAAAAGTAAGAAACGGTTATCATACCAATAATAGCGAACACATAGGCGATGGACGACAGCCAACCTGTCTCTACAATTCCCATATTTGGCGCTGACTTAATAACAGAAGGTAACCACATCATAAATCCATAAGTACCTATACTCCATAGTGCAAACTGAATACATAGAATAATAACAAATCCGGATTTAAAAGCTGTTAAATAGTTTTTGACCGGCTTTATTTGCTCCTGTTCCTTTTGTAACTGTTTTTCTATAGTTTCTTTTTCTTCATCAGATAACCATTTTACACTCCTTGGACGATCGTCAATCATCTTCCACCAGACAACCGCCCATAAAACTGCTGGCAGTCCTTCAATTATAAACATCCCTCGCCATCCTGTAGCATGAATCAGATAGCCGGATACAATAGACATCCAAAGCATGGTTGCCGGATTTCCCAATATCAGAAATGAATTAGCTTTAGAACGTTCATTTTTTGTAAACCAGTTACTTAACAGTATAAGCATGGCTGGCATAACGGCGCTCTCTACCACACCCAACACAAATCTTATAACTGTTAACACAACTATATTGCTCACTACACCAGTTGCTGTCGCCAATATTCCCCAGAATATCAAAGACCAAAAAATTAACCTTTTTGCACTTTTTGTTGCCGCATAATGAGCACCAGGTATTTGGAAAAGGAAATATCCCAAAAAAAACATCGAACCTAACAGGGATATCATGGCAGGTGTAATTCCTAAATCTTCTGCCATTCCTCCGGCTACGGCAAACCCAAAATTCGCCCTATCTAAATAGGCCAAACTGTAAGTTATAAAAACAACAGGGATTAAACGGAGCCACCGTTTATTAGAAATTGATTTTAATTCTTCCATATTAATATTTTCAATATACAATACTTTTATGACAGACTTACGAAGTTTAAACATCAAACATGTAAGAAACTTCGTGAGTCTTCATGGCTACATTTATTTCCTTAAATTATACCTAGCAAAATTCACTTTCTTTGATTCCAGATATTTCACATTGGTATTCAAACGGTTTAGAAAATCGTTATAATCTTTTCTTTCTAAAGCCGTCCATCCCACTTCTGCCATAGCGCATAATCGAGGAAATGTCATTAACTCTGCTTGTGCTGGCGTTGGAATATATTCTGTCCAGACATTAGCCTGCGGACCTAATATATATTTTGCTTCGTCTTTCGATAAACTCTTCGAAACGGGATTATAGGAATAAACTTTTTCTAATGGAAGATAATTTGCATTGGCGAGAGGTTCTGCCTTTCTACGCCCTTCAGTTTGGTAGAAATCCAAATACATGAAAGCATTAGGAGACATGATAACATTATGTCCCAATTTAGCCGCAGCTATTCCTCCTTTTTCTCCTCTCCACGACATTACTGTTGCATTTGGAGCTAATCCGCCTTCCAGAATTTCATCCCAACCTATAATGGCTTTTCCTTTGCTATTCAGGAATTTATCTACCCTTTGTATAAAATAACTTTGCAGTTCGTGTTCGTCTTTCAGATTGAGCTTTTTGATAAGCTGCTGACAAAAGTCAGATTCTTTCCAACGGTCTTTCGGCACTTCATCTCCTCCGATGTGAATATATTTACCGGGAAATATAGTGATTACCTCATTGAATACATCTTCCAAAAACTGAAATGTTTCTTCTTTAGGACAAAGAATTTCTTTATGTACACCCCAATCTGTTGAAACTTCATAGGTGGTATCTCTGCACCCTAAATGCGGATAAGCGGCCAACAATGCCTGCGAATGTCCGGGTATATCTATTTCGGGTATAACCGTAATAAACCGGGCATCTGCATAAGCTACAATATCCTTCAGCTCTTGTTGGGTATAAAAACCGCCATGCTTTTTGCCATCATAAACTTTGGGTTTATCAGTACGGTGACCTACTACTGTCTCTTTGCGCCATGCGGCTATTTCCTGTAATTTTGGGTATTTTTTTATTTCTATCCTCCATCCCTGATCATCATTCAAATGGATATGAAACGTGTTTATCTTATAAAATGCCAGTAGATCAATGTATTTTTTAACAAATTCTACCGGGAAATAATATCTGGCAACATCCAACATTGTACCCCTGTATGAAAAACGAGGGTAATCTTCGATAATTACAGCAGGTATTTGCAGAGTCTTGGCATGGGTTTCATGCTGCAAAGGCAAAAACTGTCTTATAGTTTGTATAGCTAAAAAAGCTCCTTTTGCAGTTTTGTACTTTAATAAAATATTCTTTTTATCAATTTCCAGCTTATATCCTTCTTCATTTTCTACCGATTGGTCTTGTTGAAATATAATACTGCCCTTCTTTGCCGATGCAACCTGTTTAAGTTCAAATCCTCCGGCTGTTTTAATAGTTTCCCTGAAAAAAGCTACCGCTTTTTGTATTTGTCCATCGGTATCTTTCACCACAATTTTTGTTTGCCAAGAGATATTAAAATATCCTTCTTTGGGAATGAGTTTTACGGGCTTCGGAATAATAGGATAACGGGTATTTTCTTCTGCAAAGCTTAACTGAGCGGCTAAAAACATAATCAATAATAATACACACACTCTCATTTTTATTTCCCTTTCTTTATTCCTGAATTATAATTACTTATCACTTCTGAGGTAGTGAGGTATCTGCTGTAAATACGTAGCTGTTTTATTTCTCCGTTAAATGAAGAAGCCAGTTTTATATTACCATCCCCATTGATATTATCTAATTTATCGCTAAACTTACTCCACCCCTGTTGCCTTGATTTTCCTCCGTCGCAAAGTTTTCCGTCTATAATTACCGATATGACATCAGACAATCCATCTACGATAAATACAATATGATGTAATTTGTCTTTCGTCAATAAATCCGCATCGGTATCCCAATGGTGAACCGTTTCTCCGTCATTCAATTGCAGATTAACCGAATGTTTCGATTTGGTAGTTATTAAAAGTCCTTTCCCTGAAACACCTCTTGTATCTACTATTTCCAGCCCTTCTTTAAGGTCTTTAAAACTCAACCACATTTCAACAGTAAAACCACCATCTTTTAAACCGGGCAACTGCTTTAGTTTAAATTTATTGTTTCTCTGTATATTGGATTTGTTAAACAGAAGTCCATTTTTGACCAAAGCCGCTCTTTCTGCCTGTTTCCATAAACCCTCCAACAAATTATTATCAATAACGTGTACCCTTGCTTCTTTTTTCTGCGTTTCGGTAATCCAATATTTGCCGTCTTGCTCTATTAAATCCGGATAGCTCATACCGGCTATTTTCGGGTCGGTAGTATATAACAATATTTCCGGTTGCGACCAATGAATTTTGCCATCTTTTTCAATTCCTCCTGTTACCCAAACCGGATTACGCCCTTTGAAATCTTTACCTCCATGGTTATGGTACCATAACAAGTATTTACCATTTGTACACTTGAATATTCTGGGACATGCCCTTGGGTTCTTTATTAACGAAGTTTCATCGGGTAAGTACGTCATTGGTTGTGGTACCGTCCATGTTGTTCCTTTATCAAAACTGTAGGAATCTGCTGTAAACCCCAATGCCGTACGCAAAACACAATAAAAAGTGCCATTATTTAGCTGTACGATATTGTGTTCTTCCTGCACAGAGCCTAATTCAGGATTACGAAATCCTTTATTTCCCTCGGGCAACATCGTCCAAGTATGTTTTTCAGGGTCTTTTTCGTGGGCTATGTTATCAGACTTAAACATCCATCCCTCTCCCATTCCCTGTGGAAAAACACCCAGTTTTGTAAAAGCAAAATAAAGTACTCCATCAATCTCATGAGGTTTATCTATACCCCAAAGCATTTGTACCTTTCCCTTAAAGTCGTTATTTGTATCCACATCTGTAAGGCGTACAGGTAAACGGTATCTTTTTTCAGACCATGTCTGCCCGTTATCATCAGAATATTTATAGCAGTACCAGCCTAACAGACCTGCCTGTCTTATTGGTTTTCCATTTAGCTTTGCAACATTGTCTCCGTTATAATTATAGAAAACGTATATGCGCCCGTAAGAGGTGAGATAAGGGATAGCCCATGATGAAATAGGGCCTACATTAGGTTCTATTTTTATCGGATTAGACCAGGTTTTCCCTTGATCTTTGGTAATAATGGAAACAATGTGCTGTCCCGGCCTGCTTTCAGATTCTGCCCCGGTAGTAAAAACACACAACCAGCTTCCGTCTTTCAGTTTCACTACATAAGGCTGGTCTATATAGCTGTTGTTATAAATAAGCGTTCCTGAAAAAACGTCTCTGCTATCTTTTTTCTGCGCATATACGGCAACTGATAATAATAAAAATAAAGGCACTAACTTTTTATACAAACTCATTACTAAGTAAAAATTAAAAGGTAAAAACTAAGAAAAACAAATTGCCCATACTGTACTAAACTTTTAAAGAAACTTTCGGGTATTCATGGCACAGGTAATATCTTCTTGCCTCATCTTCTTCTATTTCGGGAAATCTTACACCGTAATCTACCAGAAACACGTTATCGTTCCAGTCGTCACAAACACTGGATATTTCACTGCTCAATGTATAGCCGATTCCATCTACTTTATATCCTGTGCCTTCTTCGCCCCAGAACTGGTGTATGGTACGTGGTGGAATACAGACACTCATTCCCGGCTTTAAACGGATAATATCGTTTGGTTTTAATTTAGTCGTTTTTCCGTCTATTTGAATAGTAAAATTTTCTGGTGAACGTTGTCCGTTCTCATCTGCTTTTGATAGTTGTACCAGAATATTCCCGCCATGCCTGCATATTAAATCTTCTCTTTTAGATAGATGAAAATGTGCCGGAGCCCTTTGTCCCTCAGGGTCTATCAGCAGTTTTTCGGCATATTCTTTTGGATAGCCATACTGTCCTTTGCGCCCATTTCTTAATGTGAACAATACCCTGCCAATATTATAAAAATCTTTGCTGCCAAAATCGGTAACATCCCAACCTAACATGCAATCTCTTATTTCGCTATATTCTTCTCCCGCTGCTTCCCACTGTTGTGGTGTCCAGTTATAAAAATCGGGAAGCTCCATATTGAAGTGCGCAATAACATGTTTGGCTATGTCAATACTTTCATTAATGATAGATCGTGTTAAGTTCATTTTTATATATTTTATTATTCTATTTTTCGTTTAAGTGAGACGCAGGATTAAATGGCATCAAGCAGTTCCAGTATTTCTGCTCTTACATCGTGATATTTCTTAGCTGAGGCTTCATATCCTATAGGAATTTCATCTGCCCTTAAATGATAATCGTTCCATGGTCTGTTATGTCCAATTTCTATTTCCGGGAAAATCAAGATGTCCATCAATTCTTGTGCTTTTACCGGATTTATATCTTTCAGTTTTGCCCATAAAGACGCATCTATCATCCCTTCCCTGAAACTGATAATCCGCATTGAGGGAACAATACCATTAGCAGTTCTATAATAAAGCCAGGCATCTCCGGGTGGATGCCCTGGATTTTGTGAACCATTTGGCATAGGGCCCAATGATGTGAGGTATTCATTAGGTACCCCTCTATACTCATTTGCTGCCCAAAACAAATAACCAGATGCATTATATTTCAAACACAACCATGGCCATAGCCTGTTTTCTACCAACCTTGCATCTATGTGACGGTTAGGATATGGAGGATAAGGACTGGATGTATTATACAGCCATACCCCTTTACCTTGATTTAGCCTGTTGGGTACAATGTTACTTTTCTGTAATATTATTCCCGGAAGATTGAATACCTGTATATCTACCATATCTGAAAATAATTGAGGCGATGAATTAATTGCATCAATTGATTTTATATCAGGCATAACTTTGTTTTTCATCCTGTCATACAAAGAATATTCCGACAAAGCGGCTCCTGCTGGCTCGTCAAATATATGTTGCACATATCTGTCTTTCATTCCTATGTTATCAAGATGCTGATATAAATCTGCCAGAAATGTCATTCTATAACAGTCCAGATTCATGGATATACTACTTAATGAAACCGTAGCGTTGGTTTGTAGATTTTTTATATTGACACTACTTCCTGTTGCCATAAATTTTATATGGCGTCCGGCAAAATATTCATATCCTAAAGTATCAAATGTGTGTATCCATTTGTTAAATCTTGAATAATCAAACGTCAGTTTCTTTTGCTGGTCATCCCAATAGCTTTGAATAAGAGAATTTTCTGTATTGATTAATGGAGTAAACATCATATTGGAACCGTCTTTACGAAGTAGCTTTCCTGCTCTTTCCAATAATTTCCAGTGGTCTTCGCTCCACCATGCTACAGGCGTCCCACTTTTCAGATTTTCCGGTAATTCTGATAGCCAATGAGTGCTATCTAAAAAATAATCGTTTTCTATAATAGTTTTATGTACTTTAAAGGAAAACGGTATAAGTTCTTCATCAGCGATACCGGAAACTTTTATAGTTCCTGAGTAAACTCCTTCATTACAATCAGCAGGTATCTGAATTTGTAATAAAGCTCCTGTTGTGATTCCGGATAAAGCGTCTAACGTAAAGCCATCGCTATCTTCAACAGCTTCTAACACCGTAAATGGGGCAATTCTAATAAAATAAGGTATCCATGAATCTGGTATCGGACCTCCCGGAACATTCATGAGAGAACCTTGTGTATTGCCTTCGACGTGAACCGCAAGGAGTTTATTCAATTCAATTGCACCCGGAAAAGGCGCATTCGTAACATTGTGTTTTAAATTTTCAATACTTACGGTTACCTGCTGGCTATTATTAACACTAACAGCCAGTTGCATACCTAAAGTATAATTTCTTGGAACAGCTTTTAACTCATATACAGGTTCTGTATCCGGTAGCATATCCGGGTATATACGAGCATGAACATCCAATAATTTAACATAAAAGGATGATGGGTTATATTTCTTTATATACTTCGGTATATCAAATCTTTGGTTATTATCTTTGGCTTGTATTACCATATAGGTACACAGCAAAGAATAAATTAATAGGAATCTGTTAACCATAATTATTTTTTTTAACACATTAAATACTAAGCACTTTTCTTAGCACCGGTTCTAAAATTTCTGCGTAGCGGAACAAACCTAAGTCCGTAGGGTGCGAGCCATCTACAGTAGCTTCATTATCTGTCCCTATTAAATCTTTTCCCTCTATATAAGTCAGTTTGTTAATGTTATTTTTCTGTAGCTCCTCATAAGCTGCCTTAAGCCCTGTTCTGCGATGATTAGCGACAGGTTGATCTGTAAAATTTGCATAGGTATAACTTCTATCCTCCATCAAAATAATTGGCGTTTCTGCGTGTTTGCTTCTGATTGTTTTTACCAGATCAAGCGTTCTGTTTTTGATTTCGGTTTCACTCATACTTCCCATATTTGGCAGGCAATCTATTACATACGCTGATGCTGTAATTTCTGACAGTATTCCACCAAACTCAGAATCCATTGTTCCATTCCCGGAAAAACCGAGATTAACAACCGGAAAATCCAATCTTCTTCCTATGATTGAGGGATAAGCCATTCCCGGTCTTGATGCACTGCAGCCATGAGTTATTGAGGTTCCGTAGAATACGATTGGTTTTTTAACGGATTCCTGTGCTCTTTCAATTTGTGCGTTTGGGGAAAAGCCTAACTGCAAATCAGTTACACCAGTATACAGAGGCAAATACAGCATATACTCATATTTACCTTTTACAGGAATACCTCCTTTGACAGATACTTCATTTTCCAGATCGCTTCTATGTGGTTTTGCTATTCCTGCCCACTGCCATTTACCATTCAGTTTAACATATAAATCTAATCCGTTCACACCAACAGGACTCATGTGCGGTAGGTAGGCATTACTTTTCAATTTCCATTTCGCATTAATAAAAGACGTATTCGAAGCTGTAAAACGGACATATATACCGGCAGAATGGGTACTTAATGCCCAAACCGGGCTTCTAACTACTGATTTAAAACGAGCAGGTAATCTGTTGTATGGAGTTTCTGAATCTTTCCATCCTTTTCCCTCAAGGCTTAAATCCGTAGCGTTTATCCATTTCACAGTTGGATCTGCAGACTTACCTGTTTTCATTTCCGCATCCAGATTTTCTATACGTGTTTCTGTAGATGAGGATGTTGATGCCTGTGGAACACCTGTAAATTTAAAATTCTCCAGTTTTCCTGTCCATAATAACGCCTTGCTGTTTCCCGGCTGGCAACCAATTCCAAACAAGCGTTTTGTATTTTCACCTAAATCGCCTGCCCCGGAAGTGGAATATTTATATTTTTTGTCTATTACCAGTGTAATTGTTCCATTTCCTCCTGCCGGATTCCATTCCAAAGAAAAATGGTGCGGTTTTCCATCAGCGAAGCTACGGGATGAAGATGTTAATGTAACTCCTTTTTTTTCATTGTCAACAGCCATTACCCTTAATGTTCCGTTTTTCATCATCAAAAAATCCCAACCCGTATAACCCGACAAAGCAGAACGTGTACCTGCTATAACACCAATGCTTTCATCTTCGTTTTCAGTTTGAAAAGTTCCTTCAAAAAACCAAGGGGTATTACGCATATCCAACGATGGCAGATAAGAACTGCTAAAGCCAGACCATGTTCCTTTTTCAACAGATGCCTTTTGATCCAGATTATAAGTTCCCGTGTTATCCTTTATGAATGCAGATTTATCATTTATATCCAAAGGCCAATGTGCCATCAGTTTACTTTCTGATTGATAAAAAGCCAATACATCGAATGTTAATATACATACCAAAAACAACACTAACATCTTAGTACAATGACTCTTATTTATTACTTTACTCATCCTTGTTTCCTTTTTAATAATTATAAACTACTTTTAATTACCAACCATAGTTCTGATCCAGTAATGGATTCAATCCTCTTTCTATTTCCGGTATTGGCCAAAGAACATCGCGGGCAGTAGCATTTTTAAAGTATTCAACTCCCGCATTTGTAGGTGCTTCTATAGCAAATTCGGCTACTCCTATTTGCATTCTTTCTACAAAATTCCCCCACCTTCTTAAATCTGACTTTCGCAATCCTTCATAGCACAATTCTCTTGCTCTTTCGTCCATTATATATTCCTGTAAAGATTGTTGGGTAAATCCGGACAATTCAATTCCGGATGAACCTGCCGCTTCAGGTGGGTAATAGAACTTAATATCGCTGAGGTTTCCATTCCAAATGTATCTTTTCAGCAGATTAGAACCAGAAGCATATATATCACACCCAATCGCAAAACGACGGTTTGTATTAGCTTCCAAATCACCAACACCATCAGCTGAATATGTATGTACCCCATCAATTGTCAAAGTAATTTTCCCCAATGCGCCTTCATCAGGATTCCATTTTACCTCGAAGTGATGACGTTCTCCATCTCTAAGATTAAGTGTAGTGGGAGTAGAAACACTGGCTGTTGCCTGACCTGACCCTTTTGACACTAAAAAGCGGACACTTCCATTTGCTGCCATAATGAGATCCCATCCAGAATAACCGGAATAGGTTGACCTGGTACCTGCAATGTTCTGTAATGCCGTATTAGTTGTTTGGAAATATCCTTCGCAAACCCAAGTCCTATCTCTTGCATCCAACGCAGGCAAACTCCCACTACTGTACCCCGTCCATGTGTTATTAGCGAATGTTACTCCTTCAGTAAGATTGTATGTCCCCTTTTCATCAATTAACACCCCACCTGATCCTGCTTCTGTATCCAATTTCCATGATGCAAAAACCGTGTTTTCTGTTACTGGAATTGGCGACATTCCAAAAGCTCTTCTTCTTACCTGATTCAATGCACTATAAGCTTCTGCCGTAGGTCCGTTAAGATAATTATCAGCCTCTGCGAACATCAGCAATACATCAGAATATCTTAACAAAACAAAATTGAGACATGAGTTGGGGTATTCCCTTGCTCCGGCTGCCTCATATTTTCTATACCATTTGCCCGCATATCTGAATAGTTTTGAGTTAGCAGGCCTTGCTACTTCAACTCCATTTGAGATAGTGTATGGTGCTATACACCAATCTCTTCTCAAGTCTCCTGTCTCATAAGAGTCGTATAGCCATCTTGTTCCCTGTACCCATCCGTAAGAAACACCACTTTCTGTGGTTGAACCATGGTACAAAACCCCAAAATTTGTTCCTATCCTACCTGCTTGTGCATACGGTGGTTCGTAATTCCCCCAAAATTCTACTTCCCAAATGCTTTCTTTAACATCGTATATATCCTGTGCGTAATTGATAAAAACCTGTCTGTAACTTGGATTAAGAGCATGTAATTTAGAGTCTATTACTTTTTTAGCCCAAGTCCATGCATCTTCATATTTAGAAACATCATTAATAGGGTTTCCTGCCATATACAGGCATGTTCTTGCAATAATTCCCTGAACGGCAGATTTGCTCACCCTTCCGCCAAATCCAATTTCATCTATGGACAAAACAAGCTGTTCTGCTTCAATCATCTCTTTGAGGATAAATTCGTAAACCTCTTTTGCCGGAGTCTGGGGGATATGAGGTTCAGTAGGCGAAGATGTACCTGTTAGCTTTAAAGGGATATTTCCAAAGTTATTCACCAAAATAAGGTAAAAGTACGCCCTTAGAAATTGTGCTTCTCCCCTTATCACTTTCCTTTTTTCTTCATTCATCTCCGGTCTGTCAATATTCTCCAAAAGCATATTTGCGCTATTGATGCCTTTATAAAATTCTGCCCACAGGTTTCTTATATAAGTATCGCTTGCTGCTACATTATAAACCTGCACTCCTCCGGTTCTCCTAAACCATCCTTCATCTGCATGTAAGCCCATATAGCCATGCATCGCATTTCCGTAGGTGTTAAAGCTAATAAGCGTAGCATACACTGCATTTAGTGCATAATTTAACTGTTCTTCTGTATCATAATAAGTTAGAGGGGACAGAAAATCTTTGGGTTTGGTATCCAAAAACTTTTCACATGAACCAAAAAGCATCATTATGATACTTAGTGATGATATATATATTATCCGTTTCATAATTCTATATTTTTTATCTATTATAAAATGGCCTTTAAACTAAATACAATAGTTTTTGCTCTGGGGTAAGCAGAAAAATCAAACCCGGGGGTAAGAATAGAATTTCTTACCGCTACTTCGGGGTCCATACCTGTATAATTGGTCAAGGTAAAAAGATTCTGTGCTGCACATCCTAAAGAAAGCTTGTTTACTTTCACTCGTTTTAAATATTTGGAAGGTATATCGTAATCTAACGATATTGTTTTCAGGCGTAAATAAGAACCATCTTCCAGTGTCATAGAAGAATACACGCCATTTGGCCCGGCTCCTGAATCTGCACCGCCTAAACCAGCTCTGAACATATTGGTATTTTGGTTTTCAGGAGTCCAGCGGCTATTATAAGATGCAAACTGGTTCATCAAAGGTCTTATGTTGTAACCTCCTTCAAAATAAATTCTATTCGCATTCATAATATCGTTACCATACGACCATTGGAAGAATACATTGAGTTTGAAATTTTTATAAGCAAAATTATTGTTGAAACCTCCGGTATGTATTGGTAATGTTCGCCCTATAACCGTTCTGTCGTCACTATTGACTATACCATCGTTGTTCAAATCTCTGTATTTTATGTCTCCCGGTTTTATAGAAGCCCGCGGGTCGCCATTGGTAGGTACTTCGTCTTTAAGCTCATACACTCCGGGTGAAGTTTCGTTAAAATTACTGTATTGATATACACCATCCCACATTATACCCCAGAATGAAGCGGCAGGCCCGCCTACTTCAGTTCTGTATAACGGAGTTCCATTGAAGTTACTGTCCCATGCCATATAGTTTAGCATGAAAGGCTCGTTATCATTCAAAGAAATTACTTTATTTTTGTTGAAACTTATATTGAAGCTGCTCTCCCAGCTAAATGTTTTCCCAGTGATATTTTTGGTATTCAATGAAATTTCCAGTCCTTCATTTTTAAGAGAACCAACATTTTTAAAGGCTGTAGAAAAACCCGATACAAGTGGTAAATTGGCTCTTAACAATAAATCGCGTACCGTTCTTCTATAAATATCTGCTGTTAGGTTAATACGGTTTTTAAACATAGAAAGGTCATAACCTATGTTTACCTGTTCAGAAGTTTCCCATTTAAGAGATTGATTTCCCAGAGTATTGGGTATGGCTCCTTTAGCCGGAGTTTGATTATTAAATGAATAATAGTAGGTATAAGGCAGTTCAATGGATGACAGATAATCGTAATCTGCAACCCTGTTATTACCCGATAATCCGTAACCAATCCTTAATTTCGCATCGGTTATGAATTTCACTTGTTTCATGAAATCTTCATCGCTCATTCTCCATGCAAACGCTCCGGAAGGGAAATACCCCCACCTGTTACCAGAAGGAAATCTTGAGGAACCATCTGCCCGGTAAGAAGCTGTCAATAAATACTTAGATTTGAATTTGTAGTCAACCCTTCCAAAAAAAGACATCTGTCTTGAATCACTCAAAATCCCTCTGTTAACTATAGGCAACCCCTGGTCAAAACCACTTAATCCCAACTCTTCATTAGGTATGTTCTGCGAGCCAAAACCATAAAAACTTGTATTTATTCCTTCTAAGCTAAAACCTCCTTTTACATCGAAATGGTGATTATTTAATGTTTTTGCGTAGGAAAGGATATTTTCATTAGAGAAAAGGTTGTATTGATAAAAATTAGCTCCTCCCTGTACGCCTGCGTGTACCACTCCCGGACGCATAATTCCTCTGCGTGTTCTGGAATTGTAGAAATAAGTATATTCTCTTAGTCTCTTGTCTGCCCTACCATTTACCGTCAACAGCAAGTTTCCGGTAATTTTATATTTTAAAGATAAGTTTCCTGTAATTATTGAGTTTTTTGTATGGAGGTTTTCATTTTCAGCCATGATTACCGGGTTTATTCTGTAATCACTTGCGGCATTCAATGTTGGGTCGTTTAACTCTGTTTCCAGGTCTTCCAAAGATTCGTTAGGCCCTATCGTAGGTCTGTACCCCCATATACTGGAAAAGAAAGAACTGGTTGCTGTACCACTTAATGCTTCATCTGCTGCCACCAGACCTGATGCATGATTATTCGTATAATATAATCCTAAACCGGCAGATAATTTTTTATTAATTGTCTGTTCAAGTGCAACACGCCCATTAAATCTATTGAACGCTGTATTAATGATAGTACCATTCTGATTATAATATGAACCAGAAACCAAATATTTTGTTCCTCCGCTTCCTCCGCTAACAGAAAGGTTATGAATACTTGTTACTCCCGTTCTAAAAACCTTATCCTGCCAGTCTATAGATTCTGCATTTCTGTATAATTCAGGGTCGGGCGTCTCTCCAACAGGAAGATCAGGATAATAAACAGACCGGGCATCAGCAGGGAAACGTTCTAATTGTAACTTAACAAACTCATATCCGTCCATCATCTCCATCCTGTTTGTTACATTATTAAAACCCTGACTTCCATTGTAAGTGATTCTTGCTTTCCCAACCTTTCCCTTTTTGGTCTCTATCAATATTACACCATTAGATCCGCGAGCACCATAAATTGCTGTTGATGAAGCATCTTTCAAAACACTTATTGATTCTACATTGTCTGAGCTTATAGTGGTAGGGTCAAAATTTTCCATTGGGAAACCATCTACCACATAAAGAGGGTCTGTATTCTGTGTTAACGACCCCACTCCTCTTATAGTAATATTAGGGGCAGAACCGGGTTGTCCATCGTTAGCAGCTACTTGCACACCAGCAACCCTACCCGCTAAAGCATCTGCAAAAGTAGCTACAGGGGCTTTTTCCATATCTTCTACACTTACCTGACCAACAGCACCCGTTAAATCTCCTTTTCTAACTGTGCCATATCCTATCACTACTATTTCGCTAAGCTTTCTATCTTCAACTTCCAATACAACATTTAACTGTGTTTGAGAACCGATAGACACCAGCCTTGTTGTATATCCTATATAACTGAACTCCAATTGTCCGCTACCCTGAGGGACTTTGACAGAGTATTTTCCTTCCCCATTTGTCTGGGTTTTTACAGATGTACCTTTCACCGTTACGTTTACTCCCGCTAAAGGTTCATTCCCATCTCTTGAGCTTACTAAACCTGTAATTGTTCTATCCTGTGCGTATGACAAAGCTGTCATTAAGGAAAAGTACAATAGCAGGCACCATCGAATTGATTTAGCCATAACCTGATTTTAAATGTTTATAATTACTTGTAAAACAACAACTTTAATCTACCGCTATTTTTTTAGTGCCTAACCCTTCAATTTCTATCAAATAAATTCCTGTAGGCAATTTTGTAAAAATATTTACTGAGATTTTATTATTGACTACTTCTAAATTATTCTGAAATATTGTTTTACCTTTCAAATCGTATATTTTTACTGATTTCAATTTATCATTTGTATTTAATCCGGAAATTGTAAACCTTTCTGTATTTACCGGATTAGGAAAAACTTGCCAATTGTTAAAATCAGATAAACTGACATTAACAGACTTCACTCCCAATTCTTTAGATGTGCCATCTTTATCTGTCTGCACAAGTTTGTAATAGTTGATACCTGCGTTAGGATATAAATCTGTATAAATATAATTATCGCCTTCATTTCCGTTAGATACTATTCTGGCGTACTTCTTAAAATCTTTTCCGTCTGTACTTCTTAATATATCGAAATAACTGTTATTGGTTTCCGATGAAGTTCTCCACAGTAACTCTACACCTCCATTAGTTAATAAACGAGCAGAATAATCAATTAACGATACAGGTAACGATGCTTCTACTGTAATATTAATGGTCGCAGTACTGCTTCCAGATGTATTATATGCGGTAATGGTATAATTTGTAGATGGTGAAAGCTCTGTTGGCGTTCCACTGATTGTACCTGTTGTAGCATCAAAACTTAGACCGGCAGGCAATTCGGGACTTATTGTATAACCTGTCGTACTTATCTTCCTTATTCTATCGTTCGTATAATCGGCAACATACAGATTTCCAGCAGCATCTATCGCCACATCTGCCGGATTCCTGAAACTTGCCGCAGTTCCTACCCCATCTGCTAAAGCTGCTGTTCCACTTCCGGCTAAAGTACTTACCTCCCCGGAAGGTGTCATTTTACGTATTTTATTGTTAGTGTAATCTGCTATATACAAATTTCCAGCGTTATCAAAAGTTAATCCGAAAGGGCCATTAAAACTTGCCTCGGTATCAATAGGGCCATCATTAGAACCTCCGCAAGGACAGATATTTAATGTAGTCACTTCTCCTGTTATAGCATCAATTTTCCTTAATCTGTTATTTCCATGGTCACCTACATAAATATCTCCTGCATTGTTAATGGCAATGCCTACCGGGTTATTAAATCTTGCGACAGTTCCTATTCCATCAATAGCACCGGATTGATTTGAACCAACAGGAGCACCAGCAAAAGTCACAACATCTCCACCTGGTGAAACTTTACGTATTTTATGTCTGGCCCTGTCTGCAACAAATAAATTTCCCGAAGCATCGAATGCCATTCCAAAAGGTAAATAGAATTGTGCAGTTTCAGCATTTCCATCTGCATCTCCTATTGTACCAACTCCGGCAAAATGGGTTTGTACCCCTGACGGAGTAATTTTACGTATAATATTACCTACTTCAGATACATATACATTACCTAATGCATCCGTAGTAATTCCTAAGGGACCATTAAATTTACCCTCTGCTAATGTACCGGATGAACTTGTAACTCCTGCAAGTGTACTTATTACTCCTTCTGGAGTTATTTTTCTTATCCTGTGATAACTTCTGTCTGCTACATACACATTTCCCGAAGCATCAACAGCTATACCTTGAGGCCTAGAAACGCCTCCTGCTGAACCAGCAATTGTTATAGTACTTACCTGTCCATATATGGTAGCAGGTACAGCACCTCCAGTATTAACTGGATTTAGAGGAGAAATTGCTGTATTTTGTGTAAACAGATTGTTTGTGTTGTAACTAATAGCCGGAGCTTGAGCTAACATGATATTTGTTCCTAAAAACATCGGTAAAACATTAAATAGTAACTTTCTTTTCATAATTAAGGTCTTTTAAGGTTATTATTCAGCCTTATAAAAGGCTATTTTTATTTTGGCTACAGCAATACGTTCGAACACATCAAACTTTAACAAAGTTTATAATACCAAATATGGAAGTAATAAGTAAGGCTAACTCTTCCTAAATTACCCTATGATAATGCAATATTATCCCTATTAATGATTCAGAAAAAAAATCAAACAAAATAGTACGCATTAACCGGTAAATTCCTTATATTTAAGCTAAACGACTAAATAAACCTCTTATGAAACCAGTTCTGATGCGGCATGTTGAACCGATGAATGAATCTTTTAAAGCATGGAAAAATGAAAAACCTTATTTACATAATCCGTGGCATTACCATCCGGAATTTGAAATAACTTTTATTACCAGAGGTAACGGACTATTATTTATTGGTGATAAAGTTTTGAATTATGCGGATGATAGTTTGGTTCTTATTGGTCCAAACCTTCCACATGAATGGAGAAGCAGAATTAAAGACGATCCGGATGATTATTCTCAATCTCTTGCCGTACATTTCAAGTCCAGTTCTCTGGGTAACGACCTTTACAAACTGCCCGAAACGGTATTGATTAATTCTTTGCTGGAACAGGCTTCAAGAGGTATCGTAATCAATGACAATGAAACAAAAAACAAAGTAAAAGAGAAACTAACAGATTTACTGCAAACAGTTGGTGTAGAACGTATTAGTATATTATTATCTATTCTTCACCATATATCTGTTACAACAGAAGCGGAATTACTTTCGAGCAGCAGCTTTGTAGATACTATACAGAATGACCTTGACAATCGTATCAACCAAATTTATAAATATGCAATGACTAATTTTAGAACTCAGCTCTCTATTGATGAAATTGCCGAAGAAATCTCGATGACTCCAACCTCTTTTTGCCGTTTCTTTAAGAAACGGACTAATAAATCATTTATCCAGTATGTAAACGAAATTAGAGTGGGGTATGCCTGTAAATTATTATATGAGCGGAAGCTGAGTATATCTCAAATAGCTTTTGAATGTGGTTTTGATAATCTGTCTCATTTTAACAAACAGTTTAGAAAGATAAAAAATGTTAATCCTTCGCAATTTATATCACAGCTTTCTAAAAACAAATAATTACTGCCAAGTAATAGGAAGAAATAAATGAAACACATGCTACCAAATAGCAACTCAACAATAACTTTTTCATCTTGATTTGTTTTTTAATTAAGTTTATAATAGACAAATGTATCTAAACAGGCTATGTACAAAGGGAAGTTTTGTGCCTATAAACAAAACAAATGTTCCATGTAGCATCGAAAGATACCATATACACTTATTCTTCTACGAAGTATTACTTGTGCAACAACTTTCCTTTCCACCAGAAATCCAGAGTAGATTCCGTGATAAAGGTAAAGCAACTACTACATTTAATAACCAAATTTTCTAGTATAAGACACATTGCGGATATTTTCGCACCCCTTACTGCATTTTGCTTAACTCATTTTACATTTCTTCGGGACCGCTTCGAGACTTCTTCGGGAAATACCCCTGTTTTCCCGAAGAAATCCCGAACAAGTGTCGAACTTGTTCCACTAAACCTTAGCGAAAACTGATTATTTAGACCATTCAAAACCAACAAAATATTGTATTTCACCACAGATATTTTTACTTTAAAAACAAAATATTGTGATACAGAATCTAATTTTTTCGTGTATAACAGGTAAAAGTTAACGAAACAATCCTATAAATTTGTTGCGGTCAAAGGATTGAATTGCTTAGCATGTAGGTATTACCCCACGAAACAATCCGCATGAATAAACCTGATTGTCTAACTAAAACATTTATACCCATGCCTTTAAAATGGTATTTTAAAATTGATAAGGGACGCCCCTTAGGTCCGCAGATTGAAAACAACATTAAAACGCGCATTGCTTTCGGACTGGGGAACAATAATGAACAGTTGCCGTCCAGCAGAAAACTGGCTGCGGTATTGCAGGTAAGTCCGTTAACTGTACAAAGAGCCTACAATAACCTGATTGCCGAAAATGTGCTCTACTCGAGAGAGCGAACGGGTACTTTTATCAATCCTTCTCCTGTACAGCAAACAAAAAGGGCATATTCGCCGCAGCGGGCTTCGTTCCAGACCAGAAAATTGGCTGGCACAACATCAACAGGTACTCCTTGTTTAATCCTGGGGAATGAATTTCCTGCAGTCGCAGATATTGATTTCTATAAACATATCAGCAATTTCCGAACGGTATACGACCACATGAAAGCAAAGAAAAATCGGAATGAGAACCTCCATTTAATACCGAACAAATTACTGGATTCTACTTTATCCAGGCGCAATATTTACGTTCGTGAAGATGAACAACTGTTGGTAAATGACCTGGAATTATGCCTACGGCTAACGCTTGAATGCCTGACTTCGACGGGTGATACAATTGCGATTTGTACAGGTAGCTATCCTAACACTTTTAGTCTCGGCTACCGGGAAAGAAAAATGGTTGATTGTCCTACAGATGAGAACGGATTACCTTCACTGGATCATCTGTCCAAACTCGTATCAGACAAACTCCTGAAGGCCATAATTATTTATAGCCCTGATCGCTTTGATGCTATGAGCGCAGACTTCGACAGGAAGCGGGAACTATTTATTGATTTTGCCGTCGCCCATGAACTGGCCATTATTGAACTGGATAAGGATCATGAATTTTGGTTCGAGACCCGCAGTACTTCCTTAAAAGCAAACTATACAACTTGTGGCAATATTATCTACATCAGCCCAATAAGTAAACTGGCTCCTTATCTGTACAATATAGCTGCCGTAACGGGACCAGCTTCCTTCATCAATTTACTTAAACAACGTTACAGCTTACACGAGCAAATGCCTGATCCATTATTATACAGCGCTGCCAATTATTTTATGGACACGAGAAAGAGCAAGGGCATAATCAGGAAATTACAGACACGTTACCAGCGAAGACGCGAACAGCTGTATAACATGATGCTGTACAATTCGAAACTTGATGCACAGGTACTGCTCCCGGTGGCGGGGTTATGGTCGTGGATAATATTACATGAACCCATATACGCCTACCAATTGAAAGATTTACCTGCTTCCTTTCACCCTTACGTACTATCGCATCCGGAGGAAAAACCAATCCGGCATATTTGCCTGGGTATCTCATCTTTCAGGTCCTCAGATTTACAAAAATTAGTTTCATTCTTAGAAAAAGCGATCCATAAACATTCTTAAAAACAAATCTTATACATATATGAAATTTTTCTATTCTATTATTGAATTATTAGTCAGCCTGGAAGCCTTACTTAACCAGTCGCTGCAATTACAAAAACAGCTGATCAAACAGGCAACCATAAAATATCAGCCTTCACTGAAAGAAAGATGGCTGGATAAACAAGACGTGATGGACCTGTTACATATCAGCGACAGAACCTTATACTCTTTGCGAAAATCGGGGATATTGCCGGGCTATACGCTTAGTGGTAAAATATATTATCGCATGGCAGACATAGAAAGGGTACTCATGGAAAATAAAAAGAATTAGAGATCATAATAGTATACAACCTTTGCGATTCACATTGATGCAAGCATCCAATTGTATCCTAAATAAATCAACATTAAGCACAAGGGGAGCTTTGTTATGATTGGTACTCAGATCTTTTTCAGGATACCGTAAATTATCGCAGGGTCCTCTTTGAGAGACCGCTGCTCGGACGGAGGGAATTGTGTCCACTCGTATCTAGCAACTTAACATTAAGTACAAGACCCCCTTGAACTATGATAGACGTTAGCCTATTTAGAACCCAGCAGGAAGAGCCAACATGCAAATCCCGGCCTCATAAGATTTGGAAGCAAAGCCGGATAAATCTTCCTGCTGAAACTTTCATCCCCTCACTGCCAAGTAAGCCGCTGTGTTGCACAGACCGGCA
>PJUE01000276.1_pt1 | contig 45052 bp, 45 predicted proteins | sample 1512171 | NCBI WGS metagenome assembly PJUE01 (sample SAMN08177674, study PRJNA422409) | Feces metagenome, whole genome shotgun sequencing project. | isolation source: Chicken feces (3) enriched on wood chips: alkali lignin treatment | host: Gallus gallus | place: USA: Madison | collected 2015-01-15
CCGGCTTCGGCTCGTTCAAGACCCTGCCGTTCCCGCAGCCGTGCTACCCCACCGGCTGGTGGAGCGTGACCATGGCGCGCAAGGGCGAGAGCGGCTTCGACTTCCGCCAGGCCGATTCGGCTGCCAAGACCTTCAACACCCTGTACTACACCGCCGCACTGCACACCGGCGTGCTGGTGACCCCGCCGTTCGTGCAGGCGGCATTGAAGGGTTGATTGGAAAGCGTGCCAACCAAGGTTGGCACCTACCCAACAAAAAACCCGCGCTGGCGACAGCGCGGGTTTTTCGTTTCCGTGAAACCGGCGATCAGATCGCCCAGATACCGGCAATCACCGCCACCACCAGGCCCCACTTGATCACCTGGTAGGCCACCACGCTGCGCTCGCGCAGGGCCTTGGCCTTCAGGCGCACCTTGTACAGGCCACCGAAGGCCTTGTTGACGCCACCGGTCGGGTCACCCGGCAGGTTGGGCGAAGCGCCACCGGCCAGCAGCGTGGCCGCCACCGCACGATTGAACAGGCCCGGCAGGCCGAAGCGCAGCGGGCGAGCGATATCGCAGAACAGGATCACGCGGTCCTGGTCGGTTTCGTTGTGCGCGTGGTGGATGTAGGTCTCGTCGAACATCATCCACTCGCCATCGCGCCAGCTCTTCTTCACCCCGTCCACCACGATGTAGCAACCATCGTCGTTGGGCGTGCTCAAGCCCAGGTGCAGGCGCAGCGAACCGGCGAACGGATCGCGGTGCGGGCGCAGCTCGCTGCCCGGCGGCAGCTGCGCAAACATCGCCGCGCGCACGTCGGGAATCGATTCGATCAGCGCCACGGTCTTCGGGCACATGGCCTTGGCCGACGGATGCGACGGGCCGTACCACTTCAGGTAGAAGCGCTTCCAGCCACGGCGGAAGAACGAATTGAAGCCGGCATCGTTGTAGCTGCTGGAGGCGGCGATCTTCTGCGCGTCACGCAGGGCCAGCGCCTCGTCGCGGATCACCTGCCAGTTCTGCCGCAGCGGTTCCAGCTGCGGAAGCTCCTTGCCCGGGTCCAGGAACGGCGTGGTCGGCACCTTCGAGAACAGGTACATGATGACGTTGATCGGGGCCATGAAGCTGGAGTGGTCCAGCAACTGGCGCGACCAGCGCGCGCGGACCTTGCCGCGGTAATGGATGTACAGCACGCAGGCCACGAACAGCGCTGCCAGGACAATCTTGATGATCAAAACACTTTCCTCCAGCGGGCGCCGGACAGGGAAACGAACGATGCGGCCGCGCGGCCTGCACCAGGGGGGACGCGGCAGGGGACGGGGACGTGCCGGGTGGGGGCGGCCGCCGATGTCGCGGGTTAACAGCTTATGGTCGGCAGCCGATGCGCCGCGGTCAAGTTGCCCGTGCGCCCGGTTCAGCATCACCTCGCTGAACGGCTGGCCTACACTGGCGTGATGCCTGCCCGCGACCTCGATCCCTACCCCGCCCTCAGCGGCCGCTATGCGGCGTTTTTCCCCGGCCAACCGGCGGCCGACCCGCGCAGCGAGGCCTTTGCCTGGAACGGAGGCAGCGTGCGCCTGGACCGCCACGGCTCGGCCGACGCCGGCGTGACCGTGCTGCTGGTGCATGGCGCCGGCGGCTATGGCCGGATGTTTGCGCCGCTGGCGGCCGTGTTGGCCAAGGCCGGGCATGAAGTGCTGGCACCGGACCTGCCCGGCTATGGCCTGAGCGCGGCCCCGTGGACATCCATCGACTACAGCGTATGGAAGCGGGCGCTGCTGGCATTGATCGAAGCCGAGCACCGGCGACGGCCGCGCCCGATCGTGCTGCTGGGGGCCAGTATCGGCGGCTACCTGGCCTATCTCGTGGCGGCCGAATCGCCGTGGGTGCGGGGCCTGGTGGCGACCACCCTGGCCGACCCGCGCGACCCGGTGGTGCAGGCCGCGCTGGTGCGCAGGCCGTGGATGCGCGCCCTGTTGCCCACGCTGCGTCCCTGCAGCCGCCTGACCCGCGGCCTGCGCCTGCCGGTGCGCTGGTTCACCCACATGCAGCGCATGTCGCGCGACCCGGCCCTGACCGCACTGGTCTGCGCCGACCCGCTGGGCGGCGGCAACCGCGTGCCGCTGGGGCTGATGGCGTCGTTGTTCGACACCGCCCCGGCGCTGGAACCGGAGCAGTTCCAGCGCTGCCCGGTGCTGATGCTGCACCCGGCCTGCGACGACTGGACCCCAGTGGCCATCAGCGATCGCTTCTTCGAGCGCCTGGCCGCCCCCAGGCAGCGGGTCCTGCTGGACGCGTGCGGCCACTTCCCCATCGAACAGCCCGGGCTGGACCAGATGCGCGACGCACTGCTGCCGTTCTTACAGCGCATTGCTCCTCATATTTCTGGCAAGCCATTGATTGAAAATGACCAATCGTCAAAGTGAGACGACATTGTCCGATCCGGCGTGACGAACTGTTCCAGCCACGGCCCCGACATTTCTCCGACGAAACGTGGATTAGCAAACTTGCCGGTACTAAAATTAGCTTAACGAAAGTTTAGCTCTTCCCCCCAGTCGTACCGGTTCGCTTGACGCTTCAGCGCCGCCCACCGGATCGTCCGAGACCCCGCCATGACGTCCTCTGTTTCCCCCTCCCCTTCCTGCGGCGATGATGCCGTGGCACCGCTGCTGCTCAAGCGCGGCGATCGCTTCCTTGCCCCCGATGTCTACCGCACCTGCCTGGACGGCCGTCCAGCGGTGGTGAAGGACTATTCCCGCTACCGCGGCACCCCGGTTTCGCTGATCGCCCGGCTGATGGTGCGCCGTGAAGCGCGCATCCTGCAGCGCCTGGGCGGCTGGAAGCACGCACCGGCCCTGCTCGGCACCCTCGGTGGCCTCGCCCTGGGCATGGAATTCATTCCCGGGCAGACGCTGAGCACCGCGCAGGCCGTGGGCAATGAAGTGTTTGACCAGCTGCAGCACGCGCTCAGCCGCCTGCACGCGGCCGGCATCACCCACAACGATCTGCACGGCACCAACGTGGTGGTGAGCGGTGGCGTGCCGGTGCTGCTGGATTTCACTTCAGCGTGGCGCGCCCCGCGCTGGCTGCGCCGCAATCCGATCAGCCGTCAGCTGCGCCGCAGCGACATGAAGAACCTGCTGAAGATCCGCCAGCGCGTCACCGGCCAGGCGCCGAGCGCCGCGCAGGCCGCGCTGGTCGCCGACCCGGGCTGGGTGGCCGCCGTGCGCCAGGGCTGGAAGCGGTTCTACAAGTGGGCGAAGCAGCGGTAAGCGCTTGCGTAGAGTCGAGCCATGCTCGACTGCTCTGCCTGCATCACGCGAAACGCAGTCGAGCATGGCTCGACTCTACATAACGGCGAAACGGCAGCCGAGCGTGGGCTCGGCTCTACAAAAACGGATTACAGCGCGTCCGCGTCCAGTTCACCGGTACGGATACGCACCACGCTGCCCAGGTCGTACACGAACACCTTGCCGTCACCAATCTTGCCGGTGCCCGCCGCCTTCACGATCGCTTCCACCACCAGTTCCACCTGGTCGTCGGTCACCGCTACTTCCAGCTTTACCTTCGGCAGGAAGTCGACCACGTATTCGGCGCCACGGTACAGCTCGGTATGGCCCTTCTGCCGGCCAAAACCCTTCACCTCGGTCACCGTAATACCGGTAACCCCACGCTCGGCCAGCGCTTCGCGCACGTCGTCGAGCTTGAACGGCTTGATCACCGCCATGACCATCTTCATCGTCGATCTCCTGTATTACGGCGTGGAGGATAGCGCCTGAGCGCGCCCGGCGCGAAACCAGCGTCGCCTGTGCGGGCGCGCGGGCCGGCGGTATCCTTATGCGCAGAACGGCCTGCCAGGCCACGGAGTACCCCCATGATCGACCTGAATCACCTCGATGACCTTGCCCGCCGTCTGAGCGACCTGGTCCCGCCGGGCCTGCGCGAATCGCGCGAGGAACTGCAGGCCACCTTCAAGACCGCGCTGCAGGCCGGCCTGGCCAAGCTGGACCTGGTGACGCGCGAGGAATTTGAAGTGCAGCGTGCGGTGCTGTTGAAGACGCGCGAGAAGCTGGATGCGCTGGAAGCGGTGGTGCGTGAGCTGGAACAGGGCCGCGACGCCAGCTGAGACAACGTCAATGCGCGCCCTGACCCGGCCCCGAGTTCAAGCAGTTCCAGTTTCTGGGCGTGGCGCGGAGAGCTACTTGTGGTCAGGCAAGACTAGATTCCAGCCACGTATCGCGCAGCCCGCGGCCCCACCCAATCGAGTGGAAGATGGAGGTTCTGCACACCGCCTTTCGCCTCCTCTCGCCTTGGAGTCAATGGATTGAGACTCGTTAGTTCGGCCCGTATCCACTTTTCGCGTCCTTCGTGAATGAAAGACTTCTGAGGCGAACAGGGTTCCCTCCGATCAAGAAGACTGCCTGGTTACTCCTGCTCGGGCTTCCCCCGCCCACCCCAGTCCGGCCGATTACTCAACCACGACGCAACAGCTTCATCCCGAACGTCCATGTTTCTCTTCAGTTCCTCCTTCTCGTCAAGCATCGTAACTCCGCTGTCATTCATTTCAACTCCAGCAGCAGTCATCTCTGCTTGCAACCGTTCAAGCAGATCGTTCAAATACTTCATTGGACGCTGACCATCCCTCGTGCCTGCAGATGCACAGCTCGTCAGTACGCCGATCAGTATCACGAAGGCGCGAGTCACTCCACTCAAATATATAGAGCTTTTGCGCGTAAGGCATAGGGCAATTAGAACGCCAGCTGCGATACTTTCGAACTCAGCCACTCTATCCGCATCATGAAGAAGGTCGCCACGCTCCTTCTGCTTTTGGAAAAATATATCTGTCAAGAATCGTCCGGAAAATTCATCTGCATCAAACTCCATTGCCGACCGGACCTCATCCGCCGCGCGGCCGACCTCGCCAGCAGAGCCAAGAAACTCCTCATTAAGACGCATCTTCGATTTTCCGAGATGCCCTCTGAAGCAGTGGGCGATCTCGTGACAGAAGATGGCGACTGTCGCATACATTGCGCACCGCAGCGCTCGCTTTCGCCGCTCAGGATCAACAGGCAAGGGAAAATCTTGCCCGGGGCTGAAGCGCGAACTTGCATTGACAACATTCTTGCCAAGCTCTCCATCCTGGAACCCGGCAAGTCGGTAGGCAGAAACTGTTACACGAAGCACCACCCCTGCATTGACTGAAATCAGAAACTTCTCGCCCAGATGAAGCATCATTGCGAATGCATTCATATCCAGCGAATTGGTCATCACGCCAATCACAGGGCTGTACTTGAGAACTTCCCTCGCACTCTTCTGTTCAAACATGGATCGCATTATTTCGAATGCGCCACTCGCTACGTCATGGACGGGGAGCTTGGTGTCCCCACTCTCAAGGACGTCATCAGGCAGCGCACCATCATCAAGAAGAAGATAAGGCTTGATCTCCTCTCTGATCTGCATGCGATCACGGTCCTCAATCGGGCCAAACTCAAAACGCCTAGCTTTTTCACGCCCGAAAAAAACTGACATTACCGCCTACTCCTTTTGCCGTGGAAGCTCCTGAGGGGCATCCTACAATCACACCTGCCACCCAGGTCAAGAAGTACACCTACTCCACGTCCGCTGCGGGGAAGCAGCCCCCGTCCGGGCTGGCGCTTCACCGACTCCGCGCCAATTGGCACCCTATCCTGCTGGCATGTCTACTCGAGTGGACCTTCGATCCCAGTTGTCTACTCGATTACTCAAAAGGACTGGCCAGAATCACGCGCGACGGAGAGAATTCCATCCAACGCATGGAGTGCTCTATGTTCGATCAACAAAAGCCGCTACACGCAAGCGTTGCACAGGCCTTCATCCGGGCCATCAGGCGAATCTCAGGGGCAAGGCCCGCCATTGACGAGGAAGGCGAACGAACCATCGTGAGTCAGGAGCAGCTTGCAGAAGATGCAGGCATGGCGAGATCTTCATTGACGAAGCTGCTCAAGCAGGATGATGCGGCAAATCCGACGCTCAAATCCATCTGCCAGATTGCCAATGCGCTTGGCGTGCCTCCAGCTTTTCTATTGATGCGCGATCGTGACTGGAAGGTACTCGCCGCTGCAGTTTTTACGCATGAAGCGGCTCGAACGGACCCAAGGTTCAACGATTTCGCGAAGCGTCTCTGCACTTCCAAAGACCATGGCCCATCCGCCAGCGTCCAAAACGGCCGCGAACTGGCGCGACTGACCAATCACCTGCAGGAACTTCCTGCAGGCGCAGACAAGATGGTCAGAAGCAACGTCGAGGCTCAGGCGTACCGAATTGGTGCGACTAGTGCCGCACCACCACTACAGCAGTTGCACACGTCCAATCCAGAGTACGTCCCGCTCCTCCTTACCCTCTGCGCCGCAATGGGCGCCAACTTCCGAGACTGATCATGATCGCCACCGAAACTCTCTCCAACGAAGACATCCGTGCCACCAACGACTTGGGCGTAATCCTGGCCGAGGCTGACGCCGAGGACTTGGATATTCTGGTCGACTACATCACCGACCGGGGCGCCGGTCGGCTCACCTTGGACAGCGCCATGTGCAGGATCTTGGTGAACGCAAAGGAGAAGCAGAACTATGGTTCGACCGAACGTGCACTGATCGCTCAGGAGATTCTGGAATTCGGCGGCAACACGGTCAGCAATGCTTTCCGGAAGGCGCGCGGAATGTTCGCGGGCAGCTTCCTCGACAGTGTGCTTCCGAATGCCGCACCGACCATCGCATACAGCGAGATCGTCAATGATGTAGCAAGCCATCTCGGGGTGAAGATGCCCACCGGTTCCGCTGTCGCGGACGTCGAGCTGGTCATTATCCGAAAGATTCTCGGCAAAGCTGTCGAAAAGATGTCGGATGAAGAGAAACAGACGATTGCCGACGAGCTGGGCCTGGGCAGCCTGCCGAAGGGGCCCGGTGCACTTGCCTTGTTGATTCAGACTGCTCGCCTGGGAGGCTTTGCCACCTATAAGGTCGTCACTATCGTTGCCCATGCCGTTGCAAAGGCGATCCTGGGTCGTGGCCTCTCTTTCGGAGCAGGCGCAATCATTACCAAGGGTGTCAGTGTAGCGTTGGGGCCCATCGGTTGGGCGGTTACCGCGGTGTGGACGCTGGCAGACCTTTCCAGCCCGGCGTATCGGGTGACCGTGCCCGCCGTGATTCAGATCGCCTACATGCGGAACAAAATCATCGCAAAGAAAACATATGCGACGTGCGCAGGGTGCGGGACGGTGATCGAGCGTTCCGCGAATTTCTGTCCCAACTGTGCTGCTCCGCAGAAGGGTGCCGCTTGACGTTCGGCCCTGATCCTGGACTGTTGTCAGAGTGACGCGGATCTGAAATTCGATTGATCCGACCTAGTCACTGTGGAGATCCGGACCGCATATGGGCCGGATTTCTGCGCTTCCGATCTACCTTCACCGAAACGCTTCCCAGTGCAGGGACCAGTATCCGCTCCCTCGATCTGCTATCGGCCCGGCACAGGTACAATAGCGCTTGAGAGGCCGCGCCGTGCACCGGATGCCTCTCCAGGATCCCGACAGGAGTCACGATCATGTTGCGATGTCTTGCTGTGTTGTTCGCGCTGGCCCTGCCCGGCGCCACGATGGCCGCCGACGGCCTTGACCCAGCAGCCACCGAGCGCTGCGTGGCCTGGATGAAGGAACGGCCATCCAGCGCACCGGCCGAGGTCCGCACGGTCGCACCCGATACGCTCTGTGCCGACTTCACCAGCAGCCTGACCAGTGATAGCCGCGATGCGTTCCTCACGCCGCTGGCGAACATCCCTGCTGACATCAAACCGCAGGTGATCGTGCGCTCGCTGGGCGGCGACGTCGAGCTGGGCATGGACATGGGCGATGCAATTCTTGATCGCAAGGCCAGCGTCCATGCCTATCAGGTATGCGTGTCGTCCTGCGCCAACTACCTGTTCCTGCCCGCGCACACGCGCCACGTCATGGCCGACAGCGTCGTGCTGTTTCATGGCGGCATTGTGCCCCGCATGAAGAATCTGCCCGACGTCACCGCCGAAGGCAGGCAACGCCTGCAGCGCAACATCGAACGGCAGGATGCGTTCCTGCGCCGCGCGTCAATTTATCCGCAGCTGTTCGAATGGATGGACCGACTCAATCAGCCCAATCTCATTGTCATGCGGCATTGCCCCACCGACCGCAAGATCACCTTGATGCAGCTCTCTGACGCGGTACTGGCCGGCATCGGCGCGCCGGTGTCGAGCAACGAAGGCCCCCGCAGCCAGCAAGCGGTGGATGCATTAGTGGCGCGCTACGGGCCAGCGATGGCGGTCTGCTACTGGGACCATCCAGTAAAGCTATGAGCACGAACAGTACCGCCTCGCCATTGCATGTGCCCTAGTCGCTCACACCCACTTCCATCGCCACCACTTTCCCATCCTTGGTGTAGTAGCAGAGATTCAACAGGTCTTCGGCGTACTTGCATACGCGTTCAACCGCGACTGAGCCCAGCTTCACCTGCTCGGTTTCCGCTTCGCCCTCTTTGCGGGCTTCAGCCAAGGCTTTGGCGGCCGGGTCACCGATAGCAACACCCTTCAGCGTGATGCCGCGCAGACTTTCGGTCTTGCCTGCGGGCTGCTTGCCGGTGGTGATCGACGACACCCGGATCACATCAACGGTGCGGTGTTCTGCGCCGCCATCCGCGTTGGCGATCACCATCACTTCCAGCCCCGTGGTCGGGTCGGCGTAGCGGCGCTGGACCTGGCCCATGGCAACGGTTTTGTCACCTGCACCATACCGCTGGATCAGCTTGCTCTCATCGTAGACGTGCGGAACGAAATCACCGTCACGGAAGGCCTTGGACACATAGTCCACGGCAGGGGTCGCGGCGTGGGAAGAAACCGCCGACGTCAGCAGTGCGAGGGCAAGAAACAGAGGGGTACGCGTCTTCATGGGGCTTGTCTGATTCAAAAGAGGAGGGGACCGAACCTACGCACTTCAATTGCTGCAAGGATAATGGCATGGCGAGGTTTCGGGCCGCCACGCGTGAGCCCCAGCGTCAACTGGCCGGTCTCCCTAGGCAGATTGCAGGGAAGCCCTGATGGCGACCAACCGCACGCCTGCCTCACCATCAGGCGCCCTTTCGCAGGAGACCATCCATGAGCCTGGCGCTGGTCTACAGCCGTGCCCGCGCCGGGGTCGATGCCCCGCTGGTGCGGGTGGAAGTGCATCTCTCCGGCGGCCTCCCGGTGACCCAGATCGTCGGTCTGGCCGAAGCCAGCGTGCGCGAATCGCGCGAGCGCGTGCGTGCTGCCCTGCTCTGCGCGCGCTTCGATTTCCCGCAGCGGCGCATCACGTTGAACCTGGCTCCGGCCGACCTGCCCAAGGAAGGCGGGCGCTACGACCTTGCCATCGCGCTGGGCATCCTCGCCGCCAGCGGCCAGGTCGAACCGCAATCGCTGCTGGGTTACGAGTTTCTCGGCGAGCTCGGCCTGACCGGCGAGCTGCGTCCGGTCAGCGGCGCGCTGCCCGCCGCGATTGCCGCCGCCGAGGCCGGGCGCATCCTGGTGGTGCCGCCGGGCAATGCCGCCGAGGCCGCGCTGGCCGAACATGCCGACGTGCGCGTGGCCCGCACCCTGCTGGAGTGCTGCGCCGGGCTGGGCAACCCACGCCTGCTGCCGCCGGTGCAGCGTGTGGACACCACGCCGATGCCCCTGCCCGACCTGGCCGACGTGCGCGGGCAGGCACACGCGCGTCGCGCATTGGAAGTGGCCGCGGCCGGTGGCCACCATCTGCTGCTGATCGGCAGCCCGGGCTGCGGCAAGACCCTGCTGGCCTCGCGCCTGCCCAGCCTGCTGCCGGACACCGAGCAGAACGAAGCGCTGCAGCTGGCCGCAATTGCATCGGTGAGTGGCGAAGGGCTGGACCCGCGGCGCTGGCGGCAACGGCCGTTTCGCGCGCCCCACCACAGCGCGAGTGCGGCGGCTTTGGTGGGTGGCGGCAATCCCCCCTGCCCCGGCGAGATCTCGCTGGCACATCACGGCGTGCTGTTCCTGGACGAGCTGCCGGAGTGGAACCGCAGTGCCCTGGAGACGCTGCGTGAGCCCTTGGAGTCCGGACATATCCGCATCGCACGTGCGGCGCGCAGTGTGCAGTACCCGGCGCGCTTCCAGTTGGTGGCGGCAATGAATCCTTGCCCGTGTGGATGGGCGGGCGATCGCAGCAATCGCTGCCTGTGCACCGATGAGCGCATCACCCGCTACCGCGCGCGGGTCTCAGGGCCGCTGCTGGACCGCATCGACCTGCACATCAACGTGGCGAGGATGGATGCAGTGGAGCTGCGGGAAAGCACGCCGCTGGGCGAGTCGAGTGCGGTGGTGCGTGCGCGGGTTGAAGCGGCCCATGCGCGCCAGCGCGCGCGGGGCGGGTTGAATGCGCATCTGCCGCCCGCAGCACTACGGGCGTGCACGCGGCTGAGCGAGGGCGACCAGGATCTACTGGAGCAGGCGATTGAACGCTTACAGCTCTCAGCGAGGGCGATGCACCGGATTCTGCGGGTGGCTCGCACGATTGCGGATCTGGATGCGTGCGAGGGGATCGGGACGGCGCACCTGGCAGAGGCGATCGGGTATCGGCAGTTGGATCGCGGGAAGGCGGGGGCCTGAGGGCGCTCTCGCTTACGCCCAGAGCCCGACTAACCCAACTCAGCCGTCTCGCGGTCCTTCCGAACGCACCGCGCTCGGCATCTGGAACGTGAACACAGTTCCCGCGCCTTCATCCGATGTCACGTCGAGCGTCCCGCCGTGAGACCTGGCGATTTCCGAAGCGATGTAGATGCCCAGACCCAGGCCGGGCCTGGGCTCTTCGCCCTGCTCGCGGGAAAACGGGCTGAAAATGCAGCCCAGCCTTTCCGACGGGATGCAGCCTGCATTGTGCACAGCCAGCACCAGACCATTGGATGCGGCGTGAACCTTCAACGTGACAGGCGCAGAGCGCTCACCGTGCTGCGCGGCATTGGTCAGCAGGTTGGCCAGCAGTTGCGAAAGCCTGCTGGGGTCGCAGACCACGCTGCCCTCGATCTGCATCTGGACGCTGATGTCCTGGCGACCGGTCGCGATCGCCACCTCCTCCGCCACGCGTTCAAGGTCTGCCTGCAACGAGTGGCTTTCGCGGAGCGAGATCGGAATGCCGCCGCCCAACCGACCGCGGGCGAAATCGAGCACGTCGTTGATCAGTCCATCCATGCGGGTGACGCCCGATGCGATGTGCGCGAGCATCTGCTGCTGGCGCTCGGAGGTTGCCTCCGTGTCCAGCGAATCCGCAGCAACGCTGATCGCCTGCAGGGGGCTGCGAAGATCATGGCCCAGCACCGCAATGAACTGATCGCGCAGGTCTGAATCCCGCTGCGCATCGGACAGCGCTGTCTGTGCTTCCAGCAGGCGATCCTCCTTGTCGAGGTAGTGCCCAACAAGGTCGGCAAGCAGCTCCATCGAGCGCCGGACATGGGCTTCATCGAAGTTGCCCGGCGTTGAATCAATGGCGCAGAGGGTGCCGAAGAAGCTGCCGTCCGGCCGATGGATCGGAACCGACGCATAACTCTCAAGCCCATAGATCCGCGGGGTGTGGTGCTTGGAATACAGCGGGTGTGCACTGGCTTGCGCGAACACGACCGAGGTGGGCGACTGCCTGATCTCGTCGCAGATGGTGGTTTCCAGGACCAGTTGCCCGCCGGGAACGAGCCCAAACCCCAGCGTGTCCAAGGTGGCGCAGGCCGTCCAGGTCGTCTCGGTCACCCGGGCAATCGCCGTGAATCGCGAACCGGTGATATGGGCCACTGTTTCGAGGATGCGCGGCACCGCCTCGATACGACCGATCTCAGCGATGTCGTTCAGCAGATTGGGATCGGTCAGGGTGTGCATGTTGGGGCAGTCGGGGCGCGGTGGCGCATCATCCCATGAAACCGCCGGGGCGGCCGGGAAGGCTCAAACGGCGTGTTCGGCTGGGGATGGATGTCCGCCGCCGGCCAGAATCGTCGTTGTCGACCAACCGCAACCCGTTCAGATCCTCCCATTCCGCTCATACCAACCTTGGGTGCGGTTCACGATCCGAACAACGGACAGCATCACCGGCACCTCGATCAGGACCCCTACAACAGTCGCCAATGCCGCTCCCGAATGCACACCAAACAGCCCTACGGCGGTTGCTACGGCAAGCTCGAAGAAGTTGCTCGCGCCGATCAACGCCGAAGGCCCGGCAATGCAATGCGCCACCCCAAGCTGACGGTTGAGCAGATAGGCCAGGCCCGAGGTGAAATGAACCTGGACCAGGATGGGCACGGCGATCAAGGCGATCACCAGCGGCTGCCTGAGAATCTGCTGCCCCTGGAAGCCGAACAGCAGCACCAGGGTCAGCAGCAATGCCGCCAGCGACACCGGTCCGAGCATGCGCAATACGCGTTCCAGACCGACCGCGCCGTTGCGGGCGAGCAGCCAACGCCGTAGCAAGGCAGCCACCAGCACAGGTGCCACGATGTACAGGCCTACGGAGAGCAGCAGCGTGGCCCAGGGAACCGTGATCGCTGAAATGCCCAGCAGCAACGCGACCACCGGGGCATAGGCAAGCACCATGATCGCGTCGTTCAGCGCCACCTGGCTCAAGGTGAAGTTCGCATCACCGCGGCACAGGTTGCTCCACACGAACACCATCGCCGTGCATGGCGCAGCCGCCAGCAGGATCAGCCCCGCGATGTAGCTGTCGGTCTGCCCAGCCGGCAACCAATCCGCGAAGACGTGGCGCAGGAATATCCACCCAAGCAATGCCATCGAAAACGGCTTGACGGCCCAATTGATGAACAGCGTCACCCCGATGCCTTTCCAGTGCTGCTGCAACTGGCGGATGGCGCCGTAGTCCACCTTCAGCAGCATCGGAATGATCATCAGCCAGATCAGCACCGCCACCGGCAGGTTGACCTTCGCCACCTCGGCAGAGGCCAGTGCTGCAAACGTGCCCGGCAGGAAGTGGCCGAGCAGCGTGCCAGCTGTGATGCAGAGCGCAACCCACAGGGTCAGGTGGCGCTCGAACAAGCGCATCTGTGCTGGTGCGTTCACGGTGAGCTGTCGGCCGGTTGCAGCTGGCCGATGCCGTCCAACGCACGCTGCAGCGCCGGGCGATCAGCCCACAGGTGTTCGGGCAGGTCCAGCAGTGCGCGCAGGCGCGACTTCACCAGCATGTGCGCCTGTGCAAATGCCGCTGCCTTGTCCGCATCGTTGCCATCCACCGCAGCCGGGTCTGGCTGGCCCCAATGGCTGCGGATGAAATCACCAAAGACCACCGGGCAGGATTCGGCGGCGGCTGAATCGCATACGGTGATCACCAGGTCCATCTGCGCGCCATCGGCGAGTTCATCCCACGATTTGCTGCGCAGCACATCGATGGGCATGCCTTCGGCCTGCAACTGCGCGAGCGCGAATGGGTTGATCTGACCCGTAGGTTGGCTGCCAGCGCTGAAGGCATTGAAGCCGCCGCCGCCCCACGCGCGCAGCGTGGCTTCGGCAAGAACGCTGCGGGCGCTGTTGCCCGTGCAGAGGAACAGGACGTTGCGGGTCATGGTGCCGTCGCTTTGATTGAAGAGGGTGGGTGTGGCTTCAGCGCTTGCACTGCGGGGCCGTTGGCGCGCACTGCTCGCTGGGCGAGCCCGCGCAACAGTTGTGCGTGAGGTACTCGATCAGGCCCGTCATGGCAGCGAAGTTCGCGCGGTAGCAGACGTTCCGGCCCTGGCTTTCACTCTCCACCAGGCTGGCCTGGACCAGCTCTTTCAGGTGGAAGCTGAGCGTTGCCGGGGGGACCTGCAGGGCCGTGGCGATGTCGCCGGCCATGCGGCCTGCCGGGCCGGCCTCCACCAGCAGGCGGAAGGCGGCCAAGCGGGTGCCATGGCCCAAGGCGGTCAGGGCGGAGATTGCATTAGATGTTTCCATATTTCTAGAATAATCGAATGAATGAGCCGATCACAAGCCCTGACCTTCCCAACCTGCTGGAAGCCTCACTGCCCCAGCCCGACCACAGCCTGCTTGCCGCCGGTAATCCGGGGCCGCCAAGGATCCTGCTGCTCTATGGCTCCCTCAGGCCGCAGTCGTTCAGCCGCAAACTGGCGCTGGAGGCCGAGCGGCTGCTGCGCCACCTGGGCTGCGAGACACGCGTATTCGATCCGCACCTGTTGCCGATGCTGGACAGCGTGGACAAGCGCCACCCTGAAGTGCAGCGGCTGAGGGAGTGGTCACTGTGGTCGGAGGGACAGGTCTGGGTCAGCCCGGAACGGCATGGCACGATCACCGGCGCGTTCAAGAACCAGATTGATTGGTTGCCGCTGGAGGATGGCAGTGTGCTGCCCTACGCAGGGCCGCACCCTGGCCGTGATGCAGGTGAGCGGCGGTTCCCAGTCGTTCAACACGGTCAACACCCTGCGGGTGCTTGGCCGCTGGATGCGCATGCTGACCATTCCCAACCAGTCGTCGGTAGCCAAGGCATGGCAGGAATTCGATGACCATGGCCGAATGAAAGCCTCGCCCTACTACGACCGGGTGGTGGATGTGATGGAAGAGCTGGTGAAGTTCACGCTGCTGACCCGGGGGCGCGCGGACTACCTGGTGGACCGTTACAGCGAGCGGAAGGGAGACGAGGTCGCGGCCGCGTTGGCTCGAGCGGCGGGGGCTACGGCCAGCTGATGGCCTGGGGTTGTGCAGCAGCCGCGCACGGGCGTTGCTGCTGCACAGAGAGACGTGCTGTCGAGCCGAGGCCATTCGCAGCCAACAAACAGTCACGCATCAGACCAACCCAAGTACCCGCGGATTCCCGGTGCGCCAGACGTTGTCTACGGTCACCTGCTCGATCACCCACACATCGCCCTTCCGGGAGAGCGCAACGTCGTAGCGATTCTTCATCAGGTAGTGGCTGCCTGGGTCGTCGCGGGATGCATGCTGGGCCTCCACCAGCAGGTCTACGCTGGCGCTGTCGCCATCGATCCTCACGCGCGGATTGCTGATGGAGTGGGTTGTATCCACCTGGCTGAGCGAGCTCGCCAGTGCCTCTACGATGATGTCCCTGCCCTGCAGGACCGGGTACTCGAATCCGGCTTTGGCGGCCGCTGGTCGGAAATCGGAAATCGCGTTCTCGGCGAACGCAGATGCAAGCAGAGTCCGATCCCGCAGGTCGATGCCCGCGGCAAACCGGTAAAGCGCTTCCAGAACGGATTGCTTGTCGCTGGCGAGATGCTCGGTAGTGCTGGGAACTGACATGTCATGATTCCTTAGAGTGTGTGCGCAACTCGCGCGCCCTGCAGAGTGATGCGGGTGTCGGCGATGGATTCGGCAAAGCCACTGCCAAAGATGTCGACCGGCGTCTGGAATCCCGCACGCACCTCACCCGCCAGCACACGGCGCGCGGCCTCTATCGCAGCCAGAGGGGTGAAGGTGTATCCGTTCACGGTATCCAGCACGGCATAGGCGGTCGAACCGTCGGCATCCATGACTTCCACTGCCGCGTGGTAGCGGTTGTCGGCGCGTTCCTGTTCGGTGGGTCCGTCCGGCAATGCTTCAATTCCCCCCTCGGGGAATGCGGTTCCGGACACGTGCACGTAGGTTTCGATATCGGCCACGCCGCTTTGGCGGGCCATGGTGATCAGATCCGGCAGGGTCACCGGGAAACAGCTGGATGCACCGTTGCTAAAATCGAAGTCGCGCAGCTCGCCCGGATCGCGGGGGACAAGCTCGCCGCCCCTGCGCATCAGGCAGTGCGCGGTGATCTGCTGGCTGGCACTGGTTGCCGAACCCCGGGACATCGCACCCGCAACGTGCAGCGCGATGCGCAGCGATGTCGGCCGTTCAACCTGTTCCATCGCGCGCGCGGCGAGGCTGCCCAGCATCGCCACACTGCCCCCGCTTCCCGGCATCAACATCACACCCGCTTTCACTGCATCCTGGTCCAACGCTGCAGCGAGCTCATAGCTGACCAGCTCGGCGGCGATATCCAGATAGTGGGTACCGGTGCGCAGGCATGCCGCCATCAACGGCGCAGCCGTATGCACGAACGGACCGGCACAGTTGAGCAGCACGGCAATTCCGTGCAGCCCGCGCTCCACATCGGTCACCGTATCCAAGGGAAATACGCGGTACTCGACGCCCAGCGCGGTCGCCAAGGCGCGCAACGGTGCCTCGTCACGGCCCGCCAGGACCACGTCCAGCCCGGCCTCCTTCGCGCGTGCCGCTGCCATGCGCCCGGTGTAGCCGGGGGCACCGTAGATCATCAGTTTGCTCATGGTGTGTTCCTCGCCGCCCTACTCAAGTGCGGCATCAATGCGGGAAATCCTGCCGTGCGCATCCACGGCAAGGTCAAGGCGACCGATCTCATGTCCGAAGTCACCGGTGAAGTCGACGCGGGCGCGGATGCCGGTCTTTCCCAATACCGTTACCGAGAGCAGACGGGTGACCGTGTGGTAGCCGACGAAGTAGCGTTGCAGGTACTCCCGTACGCCGGCGCGTCCGCGGAACGTGTGACCGGTCGAGGGGTCATCGATCACGGCGCCTGCGGTGAACAACGCGAGGCCCGCCTGCACGTCGAAGGCGTTGGTCGCGGCAATGAGGGCTTTCACGGTGGCTTCCAACGGCAGCAGCTCCAAAGCCTTATTCATGCCCGTGCTGCCAGCGCTTGTAGACGAACTCGAGGCTGTAGCCGTCCGGATCGCGTACCTGCGCGGCGTAGTAGCGCGGGTCGTAATGCAGCTGCGCGCCTGGGGGATGAATTTCGGTAGCGCCCGCAGCGATGGCCGCGGCGTAGGCGGCATTGACCATGGCGGTCGAGTCGGCAACGAAGCCGACGTGCACGGCCTGCGCTGCGGCCACTCCCTGCCGCAGCCAGAAGAACACGCGCCCATGCGCACCGAAGCCCTTCAGGTCAGGGTGCCCAGGCGGACCCTGGTGACCGTCGTAGTCGAGCCGGTTGACAATGCCCAACGGCGCCAGCGCCGCAGTGTAGAAGGCGATCGATCGCGTGGTGTCTGTCACCGTCAGAAAGATATGGTCCAGCATGTCTGTCTCCCGTTGAAGTTCAGATGATGTAGCCGCCGGCCACTTCCAGCGTCTGTGCATTTACCCAGCCGTACCCATCCCCCAGCAGCCCGGCCACGACCCGGCCAACATCGTCCGGCTCGCCCACCCTGCCCAGTGCAGTCTGTGAAGCCAGCAGTGCTTCGAATTCGTCATTCAGGCCGCCGCCCAGCTCGGTACGGATCGCACCCGGTGCCACCGCATTCACGCGGATTCGCCTTTCACCGAACTCCTTGGCCATGTAGCGGGTGAGCACTTCCAGCCCGCCCTTGAAGGCGGCGTACGGCGCCACTCCTGCGGTTGCCACACGCGTGGTGGCGCTGGTGATGTTGACGATGCTCGCACCTGTGGCCATCAGCGGCAGCAATGCCTGGGTAAGGAAGAACGGGCCCTTCAGATGCACGTTGTAAAGGCTGTCGAACTGGTCCTCACTTACCATCTCGATGGGATTGAACACCCCGAAGCCGGCGTTGTTGACCAGACCCGAAAGTGTGGTTGCGCTCCAGGTGTCCTGCAGTGTTTGCGCCAGCTGCATAGCGAATGACGCGAAGCTGTCGGTCCTGCTCACGTCCAGCTGCAGGGCGACGGCGCTGCCTCCCTTTTCCTGTATGCAGGCGACGACCTGCTGGGCAGCATCCGGCTGGGCGTTGTAGGTGAGCACGACGCCCATGCCCTGCTGCGCGCAGTTGAGGGCGGCACTGGCGCCGATGCCACGGCTGCCGCCGGTGATCAGTACGTGTTTCATGCAGGGATCCTGTGCGGTGAGTGTTGATGCACAGGCTAGGCCTGGCTGCCCGGCGGCGCCGTTCAGATCCTCGCCGATTCTTGCCTATTCCTGCTTTCCGCCTTGCCAGGCCGATTCCGGGGGTGTCCAATGCCGGCATGGACAACGCCCTGCAAGAGCTTCGCCGCTTGGCGGCAAAGGCCGAGAATCGCCGGACAGAAACCGGGATTCCCCGCGTTGCCATGGTCCAGGGCGAGATTCCCGAGCATGCGCTGGCCGCCGTGTACGAGCCGATGATCAACCTGATCCTGCAGGGCAGCAAGTCGATGACGGTGGGCGAGAAGACCCTCCACTACGACCCGGCGACCTACTTCATCATGTCGGTGGACCTGCCCGCCGTCGGCGCGGTACACCCAGCGCCAACGGGCGAGCCCTACCTGGCCGTGAGTCTCACCCTGGACGCAGACATCATTTCCACTCTCCTCTGCGACACCACCGATGAGGCCAGTGGACGCGGCGTGCCTTCATCGCAGACCGAGGCATTCAATGTGGCTGCGGTAACCCCCGAGCTGATGGACGCATGGGTGAGGATGCTGCGCCTGATGGAGCAGCGCTCCGACATTCCGGCGCTGGCTCCGGTATACGAGCGGGAGATCCTCTATCGCGTATTGCAGGGGCCGCATGGCTGCATGTTGCGCCAGCTGGCGACGCCGGATTCCGCACTGGCCCGCATCAGCAGTGCCATCCAGCGCATCCGCCATGACTTTTCAAAGCCGTTGCGCGTCGCCTCGCTCGCCCGGCAGGTGGCAATGAGCGAGTCGGCATTCCACCGGCACTTCAAGGCGGCGACGGCGCTCAGCCCCCTGCAGTACCAGAAGCAACTGCGCCTGCTGCGGGCGCGTCAGATGCTGGCGACCCATGGCAAAGGCGTTACGACGACCGCGATGGAAGTCGGCTATGAGAGTCCCACACAGTTCAGCCGCGAATATGCACGCGCGTTTGGATTACCGCCTTCGCAGGATATGGCACGGATGTTGGCGAGCCGGCGGATGCAGTTGCCGGAGTAGCTGCCCTCCACAATGGAGGTGTTTGGGGCCCGGTTCCGTAGACTTGCTGCGCTTGCTACTGGGGTGTCCGTTTTCGGCCAGTAGCGGACGCTCAACTCTGGAGTCAAGCCGACCGGGGGGGCGGGCTCGGCTTGAATGAACTGTTAGGCCACAAGCTATGGGAACTTCACTTGCGACCCATACACGACCTCACCAGCCTGGACTCGTAGCTCAACGTCCGCAAGGCGCTGATAGATCCTGCGCCAGTGTCGCACCCAATGCACCAATAGCGGCAGGCCGAACAGGACGTAGCTGACCGCCGCCAGGAAGATGGCCGCAGAAACCTCTCCAGGGCGTACCCAAAGCCATGCCGCGAGCACGAAAGCGCTGAAGATGATTCCGCCGACACCTGCGGCAAGAATTGATCGTAAACGCATGACCGATACGGCCTTGCGGACATCTGAGAGATCATCAAGCGATATGCGATCAGAGCTGTCCATGCGGCTTGATTACCTATTAGACGGACCCCGGAGTCTGGTTACACGACTTACCCACAAAGCACCCCATGGCGGGCTCTCCCCTTGGTACAGCGCGATCCTTGGTTAGACCGCGATGCCAGCGATGCTATTTAGCATCGAATGCCTGAAAGAATTGGACGCTGCCCCATGTGCCAAGTGCAGTGGCAAGAATAGCTAGCGGGACAGATAGCCAGTACAGCACGACCGATTGGCTTTCAGGAATATGAATGAAATACGGGAGCGCCCTCATAAGGAAGGCGGCTATCGCGAATACAGTTGAGATTGCCAAAGTAAGGAAGAACTGCTTCCTGTGTTTGCGATAGGCACGCGCCTGCATGTAAAGAATTACAAATGCACATAGCGCTGTCGCTAGAAATTCAATCTGAAAAGCTGAGACCAAAGCGTTCACTGAGCAATCCTTGGCGGTCCAACTACCTGGTAGACGGTCCCGTGGGTCGGGGCATACGACTTACCCACAGAGCAGCGTATGGTGGGCTTCCCCCTTGATACAGCTTGATCGTAGGGCGGCCGGGTCCGGCTAACAAGCCAGCGTACAACCAGTCCCAGCAGGCTCGATGGACAAGCGTGGGCTTGGCCAAAGCTTCGATCGAAGAGCCGTCAGCCCCCCCTGCCTCAATGCGCCGGGCCCAGATTGCTGGGCATGCCCTTGCGCAGCACCGACAGATACCGGACGTACTTGCCAACGAAGATGCCGGTGAACCCGCCGGACAACAGCAGATACGCGGCACTGAAGTTGCCGTTGGCGCTCAGCGCAGGCGACACCGCAAGCGCCACCTCGAACCCGTACTTCACCAGGAACGTGACCAGCAGCAGCGGTAGCAGGCTGTAGTCCGCACTGCGCCACAACCGGCCCGTCGCTTCATCCACGGTCAGCGTCGCCCGGCGCAGCAGCACCCAGCCCAGCATCGCACCCGCACAGATGCCGGCGAGCCACTCGCTCCACGCCACCAGCGAACCGCCGTAGCGGTGGCTGATCGACCAGATGCCCCACACCGTGAACAGCGCCGGCACGATCGCCAGCCTCCGCAGCGAGGTCTGCCCTGGCCGCATGGCCGCGACGCCGCGGGTGATGAGGTAGGCCAGGATCACCCAGACCCAGATCGGGGTGTGCGAGAGGATGGGCAGCAGCAGGGTCACGAGAGGTCCTTTCAGTGAGTGCCCGCACGGAGGGCGGTGGGTGGCGCTCACTATTGACGGACCGGAGCTGCTGGACAAGTGACAGGTGTCAGCGACTGTTTCAACGCGTTCGGCCGCCGCGCACGGGCGTCGGACGGCCGATCTCACTTCTTCAGAGCATTGCCAGCGCCCCATCCAAAGACTCGAGCTTCTCCCCATACGGCGCACGCAGCCGCGGGTTCGACGCCCCATCCTTGGCCTGCACCACCACCGCCTTGCGATGGCTGAACTGACGGAAGCCATGCACGCCGTGGTAAGCGCCCATGCCCGACGCGCCCACACCACCAAACGGCAGTTCTTCCACCGATGCATGTGTCATCACATCGTTGATGACCAGCGCGCCCGACGTGGTCTGCTGGGTAAATGCCGCCTGCCCTTCCGCGGTGTCGCCGAAGTAATAGGCTGCCAATGGGCGCGGGTGCGCGTTGATGTAGGCAGTGGAATCCGCGGCAGCGCCATAGGCGATGACAGTGAGTTACCCCAACCGCAACGAGTAGAAGCTCTCTACGTGATGCTGCTCAGTCGTAAAGCGGGGGACTCCAGGTAGCGAGCCAGCTTATAACCGGACCCAGCGCTGGACTCGGAGACCAGTGCAGCCTTTTGAAGACCTGAGTACATTTTTCTGCTCTGGGTCAGAAGCCCACGTCAGCACCGGGCCAGCTGTTTTCGTATTGCTGATGTCGCTTGCGGCCAAGAGTACGTGTCCACCGGGCCCGCCTGCCGGTCATCGTCATCGCGGAGACTGGCGACTGGCGATGCTCGCGACGGCTACATAGATGCACAGATGTGACACCACCCGAAAGCCCGTCGGCCGAGTGCGAAGGTAGAAGTTATGAGTTGAGTTGGGAGTGAGTTGCCAGCGCCTGAATGGCTGTGCTAGAACTTGAATCGTAGCAACCAGCAGTAGCGACGGAGCGATGATCTGATCTCGCTCTGAAATGGATCTTCGCTTTCTGAAAAGGAGGTTATGACGTGTCTCTGGATGAGCATCTTGCTCCTCGCACCATCACGATGATCACGACGTACGGCTGCACTGCGGAATGCCGGCAGTGCTGCTTCGAGTCGAGCCCCCGCGTGAAGGGGCGCCTATCTCTCGAAGAGATGACGCAGTCAATCTCTGACGCGAAGCGCAATTTCCCCTCTCTTCTGGTTGCAGTCTTCAGCGGTGGCGAGGCCACTATGCTCAAGGCTGACCTTACCGCAGCCATTGCGCATGCAACTAACGAAGGCCTTTCGACACGAATCGTCAGTAACGGATCGTGGGGGAAAACAATGGCCAGCGCACGTAGAAAGGTCGCTGAACTGGCTGGCGCAGGACTCAAAGAACTGAACCTCAGCACCGGCAAGGACCATCAGGAATGGGTTCCTGCCAAGAGCATCATGCATTGCGCAGTTGCTGCTGCCGAGCATGGGCTTTTCTGCTTGATCACGGTCGAAGCGGACGTCGAGGGAAATCCTCACTTCCGCGCAGTGGTGGAGCAGCCAGAGGTCCGGGCATTGGTCCAGGACAGAAAGCTGGTCATTCAGTCCAACTCCTGGATGCCCTTCCAGGAGACTGGCGATGTGCGAGGTGGAACGGTTGCGAAGCAGACTCTGCGCAAGGGGTGCGGCCAGATCTTCGACAACATCGTTGTGACGCCCTACAGAGAAGTCTCGGCGTGCTGCGGCCTGACGCTGGAACACATTCCAGAGATGAAGCTCGGCAGCATCAATGATGAAGCGGTATCAAAGATCTACCAGAGGCAGACAGATGACTTCCTCAAGTACTGGATTCATGCTGACGGTCCGTACCAGATCATCGAAAAGCTCTTACCAGAGCAATCCGCCAACGATCTTCTCAAAGACGTCGTCCACATCTGTCAAGCCTGCGTAATCCTTCACAAGAACCCTGATGTACGCAATCGCTTGCTCGAAAGGCATAAGGAGTTCATGCCGTCTGTCATGACGCGCTTCTTCCTAGCCAAGGCTATCAATGAAGTGGGCTTGAAGCGAGTTGCAAGTCAACCTGCCATGGAGGCAATTCAATGAAGCGTCGTCGTTTCCTCCAATCTACCCTCGTCGCTGCCACCGCAGCCCCTGCTGCGGCAGGTTTGGCTGCTTCCAACGCCGGCACGCGACTCTATGGTGAACCAGGGAGTTTGACCGGTGGCTCGCAGGGAGCCGCTCGCTTCATGTTGCCCATCTCCAGAGCGGGCGTTCCAGTAGAAGGCTGGCTGGAGTACTCAAGGTTCAGTTCCCTGATCGAGGATCTGTTGAAGGACCGTGCTGCCAGTACAGCATTCAATCAAGATCCTGCAGGCTTTCTCAAGAGTCGAGGCATGGACGGCTCGGAGCTCGTAAAGGGCGATGCGAATGTTGCATTGTTGATTGCAATGTCCCAGCCAGAGGTAAAGCAGGCGGTCTTGGACAAGGACTACCGGGCAGTTATCTCCTATCTGCAAGCAGCTGGCACTTTCTCGCCTGTGTCTACTGACGCTCTCACGAAGAGAGTTGGTACCGTTATCCAGCACAACCGGAATGAGATCGCCAGCGGCCTCAAGTTGGCTCCCGGCACCAAACTTGATCTCAAGACCTACAAAAAACTGCTCGCAAGTTCAAATGGTGGCGCCACTCCCCTGGACGCAGCTGCCTTAGCCGCGGTCGGAGATAACAACGATGCATCGCTACTACTCGGCGCTTTCGCCCTGGTTGTTGCTGCCGTTGGTGCTGCTGTGGGTGTGCACTCCGTGGTGGTTGCCTTCACTTGGCTGGCAATCGTGTCGAGCGTGACAGTTGAAGGTGGCGGCGAAGATGATGACGAGAAAAGTCGCTCGGCCCGAGCATATGGAGACCTGCTGCAAAGCTCGGATCCTGGCGCCCAGCAGAACATCGAAATTGCGGGCCGACTAGCTCAGCTTACTGGCTCAACTCGGGTCTTCGAGCTGACCAAGGACGAGCTGGCCAAGGCGGAGCTAGGCGCGTTCTTTGCAGCGATGAAGGAGCACAGCCTACTTGACTACGATGAAGCGGAGCTTCCCGATCTCGTAGAAGCAACGCTTAGCTTCACCGATAAATCGGTTGGATTGAGCTAGGAGTTTCGGACGTATGCAATGCACTATCCCCGTCTCTCTGTTCAATCGCGGCATGCTCTTCCAAGAGCTCACCCCCGCGGCGGTCCTCTTCATCTGTGCTATAGGCCTCGCATTCTATGGCGGCCTGGAGCCCAGAAAGAAGTTGTTTGCAATCGCCATCCTTTGCGTCGTTGGAAGCGCGACCTCGGCATCCACGGCGATGCTGGCGCTGCGTTCGAAGATCGATATCAACGGGGGCACTGCCACCTTGCATGCGGGCTTCTGGAAAGCCAAGTTGCCCACGGCCGCGCTAGTGAATGCAGGAGCAACTGAAGAGGTCAGCGATTCGCTAAGGAAGCGCAAGAATGGCATGAGCTCGCGCGGTGTCAATGCGGGCTGGTTCGAGGATCCAAACGGCAAGCGTGTCTTCGCACTTTCCGCAGGGCGAACCCCCGTTCTTTTGACCACCAACAGCGGCTTCAGCTTGGTACTGGACCAGTCGACAGCTGATGAGATCGCTCAGTGTGTTCACAGCGAATCCAGCCGCTAGCTACCGGCTGCTGCGCAGCGAGGCGATGGGTTATGCGTCGAGCTAGGCACTGCAAGGGCTCTCGTTCCATGCGCACTCTGATGGCGCGGGCTCGTTCGAGATTCGGTGCAAGGGCGTGGCGGTGATGGAGGTGGAGAACGCGCCCGCTCGTGTGTTGCTGCGGATGCCGTCGGGTGCGCTTACGCGTGCGCCGGATGTTGCGCGGCTGCTGGAGAGCTTCCAGCAGTGGCTGTTGGAGGAGCCGAGCCATGCGCGATCGGTGGGCGAGCGCGGTGAGCCGTCGTGGCTGGAGGCGCGGTTGCGGGACGTTGTGGAGGGCGTGCCGCAGGAGGAGCGGTGCGTGTTTGGGGGATAGGTGGTAGGTGAGGCGTAGTCGAGCAAGCTCGACGCTACGGGTCGGATGCTAGGTGAGGTGGAAGGAGGCGCGGTGGGTGGCGTCGAAGTGGAGGGCAGCTACTGGCACGGTACCGACCATGGGCAGCAGCCCTTGTGGGTGCTTCTCCCACGGTTCCACTGCGTCTTCCACATCGGTGCCCACGGTGTGCACGCGGTACTCGGCTGCGTAGTCATCCAGGGCATCGTCAAAGGGGCAATCGAGCAGCCACTGGCGTGAAGCCTCATCGGCCACCCACATCAGCCGCGGCAGGTCATGGAACTCGCGATAGGCAAGGATGCGGTAATGGCCTGGGGGCAGAGGCATCGGCGTTTCCTGCGTTGGCGCGGATGGGTGGCCGCGTCTCTACGATACGCCGTGAGGTAAGGTCAGAGCCCTTTCCTGCGGAAAGGGATCTGACCCCTGGCAGCGACGGTGGCCAGGCGGCGGCTGACGAGGCCGTAGAGGTCCTGCAGCTCGGCGGCGCGCTTCGCCGTCATGTTGCTGCCGAAGAGCACGCGGGCGAGCGCGGCTTCGTGGGTGTCGTCGGGGAAGCGTTCGCGGGCGCGGTAGACGTTCTGGAAGACCAGCCAGGCCAGCCGCAGGCCGCCGCCCGGGAGTGGGCGCACGAGGCGTTCGTAGGCCTGCCAGAACTGGTATTCGGCCTGCAGATCGACGGTTGGCGCCGCGTAGGGCACCGGACGCGGGCGTCCGTGTGCACGCGGGCGGGTGGGCAGGAAGACGGGGTCGGGCTGGGCCATGGTGGACAGCATGCCGCAGGAACATTGTGGGAACCTTGCGTTGGTGCCGGAAAATCAGTGCGGGTTGTGCAAAGTGCGACAGCGAGAGAGGGGTCGGATCCCTTTGCGGAGCAAAGGGCTCTGACCCCGGGTGCAGGTCTCACGGTGATGGGGTCAGAGCCCTCCGCATTCGCGGAGGGATCTGACCCCTGCCCCACCCAACCTCAGAACTGCATCGCGGTGCTGAACATCACCTGCCGTGGGGCGCTGCGCTGCAGCGTCTGGTAATCGCCCGAGAACGAGGAGCCGGCGATCGTGGCGGTGCCGATGTTGTTGCGGTTGAACAGGTTGCTCACATCCAGCCGCAGCTCCAGCCCAGGCAGCACACTGCCCTCGCCCAGCGTGTACGCGACATAGGTGTTCACCTGGCAGAACGTGGGCACGCGGATATCGTTCTCGTAGGAAAACGGTTGGCGCAGGTACGACGTGCTGGTGGCACCAAAGCGCCAGTCACCAAAATGCGCGGACAGATCGCTCACCAGCGAAACCTGCGGGTAGCCGGGCTGGGCATTGCCCTTGATGGGGTACACGGTATCGCCCACCACGAAATCGCTGCCGTAGTACGAGCGAGCCACAGCCACGCCCTGGTAGAACTGCACGCGATCGGTAAGGTCGGCGGTAATGCCCAGGTCGGCACCAATCACATGCATCTTCGGCATCAGCCGCACGGTGTTGATCTGCGCGAACTGGGTGCCGATGGCGGCTGACAGCAACCGGTTGCGGATATCGTTGTAGAACACATCACCGGTCAACGTCAGCCGCTCGAAGCGGTGCGTTGCGCCCACGGTGAAGTTCCAGTTCTTCTCCGGCCGCAGCGTGCCGGCCACGCGGTCGAACTCGTCCTGGTCGCTGATGGTCCACGCCGAGGCGGTGTAGCCGATGTTGCCGCGCTGAGCCACGCGGTAGCCGTTCAGGGTGTTGGCGGTGTCGATGAAGGCATCGGTCGATTCGCTGGGGCTCCAGAACAGCGAGACATGCGGCAGGACGTTGTCCTTGGCGCGCAGCGCGCCATATACCGGGCGATCCGGCGCATCGCCGAGGCCGCCGCCTTCAGTGCGGAAATCCACGGCCTTGAAGCCCACGCCCAGTTTCAACGTATCGCCCAGCGCGATGTCATCGTGCAGGTACAACTGCTGCGAGCGCGTGACCCAGCGCGAGGCGTTGCCGGTGAGGAAGGCCGGGCCATACACATCGAATGGACCGGTGGCCTTCAACGGTTTGCCCTGCCCCAGCAGCGGCTGCTGGTACCAATCGGTTCTGGCGGCGGCCTTGCTTTTTTCCTGCCACACGCCTGCGGTGAACGTGTGCGCGCCGGCCTCGAACTGCAGGTTGGCCATGCCACCCAGACGGTTCACGCGCGGGGTCTGCACCTGTTCGGAGAACGGCGCGCCGTTGGGCGATGGCACGGTGGGATCAGTCAACGTGGCCTGGGTGCGGCTGTTGGCGTTGTACAGCTGCACGTTGCCGCTGAGCGCAGGCGTGATCTGGAAGCGGTGATTGATGGACGCCACGCGGTCGCGGGTGATCTGGCCGGTGTCGTAGGGAATCAGTTCGGACAGCTCGCCACAGGTGTAGGCGCCGCAGGACTTTTCGGCATTTTCCGGCGAGGCGACATGGTACGCCCATGCGTAATCGGGATAGAAGCTGTCGGCCTTCCAGCCCAGCTTGCGGATCATGTCGAAGGAGATGTTGTTGTAGCCCCAGACCTTGGCCTTGCTGTCGGAGACAAACACGGTGAAGTCACCCCAGGCCACATCCTGCTGTGCCTTCAGGTTGCCGCGCAGGACATCCTGCGTGCCGGCGCCTTGGTACTTGTCGGCGGAGACGCGCTGCAGGTCGACCAGCACTTTCGGGCCGTGCTCGCCCAGCTGACCGCTCTGCCCGGACACCGTGGTGACCCGCGTGCGGTTGCTGCCCACGCCCTGCGTGATGCGCAGGCTGGGCGTGTCCTGCAGGTCGCGCAGGCGGTATTCCAGGCTGCCGCCATTGGCGCTGCTGGAGAACACACTGACCGGCGCGCCGCCCGGGCTGACGGTGATCGCGCCGATGCCATCGGGCACACCCACGTTCACCACGCTGGTGCCGGTGAGCGAAAGAAAGCCGCTGTCGTTCAGTGGCACGCCTTCGAAGGTGATGCCCATTTCATTCATGCGGAAGCCGCGCACGAACAGGCTGGTGGCGGAGATATCCAGGCCCAGGCCATCGGTGGCGGTGTAGCTGGCGCCGGGCACGGCCTTGAGCATGGCCAGGCCGTTGTTGCCGGTGACCATGGCATCTAGATCGGCAGCGTTGATGATGTAGCGGTTGGGGCCGACCACCTGCGTGGGTGCGACCGCCGCACCGCGCGGCGTGGCGATGACCTGCAGGGCGTTGAGGGTGGTGGGGGCGTCGTTGGTTTCGGCGGCGTAGGCCGGCGCGGCGAGGGCGGCGCTGAGTGCCAGGGCGAGCAGGGTCGTGGGTGGAGTGTTCATGGCCAGATCCAGGTGCAGGGAGGGAACACGCAGGCGCATGCCCAGCGCGTGGCAGCAGCGCGTGGCGATGCTGTGGCTGGAACATGGCTGCGTGGGAGCGGCGGTGGAGGATCGCCGATGGGTGGAAATCAGCGGCCGGAGCAGTGCGTGATTTCGACGGGCGGAAGTGTTGCACTGCTGCGGCGCGTGCACCATTGCACCGTGGTGCAGCGTGGATATACGCAGGTATCGTGCCGTCTTGGTAGGTGCCGACCTTGGTCGGCGCTTTGCTTCTATGTGTGCCAACCAAGGTTGGCACCTACCGGAGCTGAAGGCTCTGCTGCGTGTGCCAACCAAGGTTGGCACCTACCAGGGCAGTGGGTTACTGCAGCACGAACTGCTCGATCGCCCTTGCCACGCCATCGTCGGCATTGGTCGTGGTTTCAAAACGCGCCACTGCCTTCACTGCGTCGATGGCATTGCCCATCGCCACGCTGGTGCCGGCGAACTGCAGCATGGTCAGGTCGTTTTCCTGGTCGCCGATGGCCATCACGTTGGCGCGGTCGATGCCCAGGTGCTCGGCCAGTTTCTGCAGGCTGGGCCCCTTGCCCGCGCGGTGGTCGAACACTTCCAGGAAGAACGGTGCGCTCTTCAGCACGGCGAAGCGTTCGGTCAAAGCGGCCGGCAGGTGCGCAATGGCTGCATCCAGCACCTCGGGCTCATCGATCATCATCAGCTTGATGAAGGACATCGACGGGTCCATGTCCTCCACGCGGCGGTACGACAGCGGCACGTGCGAGAGGTGCGAGTCGATGACGGTGTAGCGGCTGATGTCCTGGTTGGTGGTGTACAGGCGCTGGCCGTCGAGGGCCTGGAAGTGCACGCCGATATCGCGCGCGACCTGTTCGCAGTAGCGGAAATCCTCGAAGCTGAGCGGGAACTCGGCCACGTTCTCGCCGGTACCCAGGCGCCGCACCAGGCCGCCGTTGCAGGCGATGCAGTAGTCGTCGTCGCCGTCGATGCCCAGTTCGGCCAGGAACGGTGCCAGCCCGGACACGGGGCGGCCACTGGTCAGCACGATATGCACGCCCAGCGCGCGCGCCTGGGCGATGGCCGCCTTGGCCCGCACAGTGAGCTTGTGGGCCGGGTCCAGCAGGGTGCCATCCATATCGATGGCGACCAGTGCGATGGTCGATTGCCTGCGGCCCATGTCCATCAACGTCCAACCTTGCATGTGGGCCCACCATTTTAGGGCAGTCGCGGGCCTGCCCGCCTCATGCGCGGTTCATACCGCCGGGCGCGGCTGCGGAGATACTCTGGAAGCCTGTGCGCCCACACCGCAGGACGGCCCCATGACCGCCCTACCCTGGAGATCCAGACGCATGACCTACCGTGCCCCCGAGGCGACCGACACCGCGCCGTTGGCGGAGCAGATCGAGGACCTGATCCACGGCCTGCCCGGCGAGCAGATCCGCGTGGGCACCCTGCTGCAGGCGCTGGGCGATGAGGGGCTGATGCTGATCGTGATCCTGCTGTCGGCGATCTTCCTGATTCCGGTCTCCATTCCCGGGCTGAGCACCGTATTCGGTGCGTCCATCCTGCTGATCGGCCTGAGCCGGGTACGCGACCGCCCGCTGTGGGTGCCGCGCCGGTTGGCCGAGCGCGAGGTGGCGACGGAGAAACTGAAAACCAACCTGGGCCGCGCCCTGAAGTGGGTGCACCGCATGGAGCGCCTGTCGCAGCCGATGCGGCTGGCGGTGATGGTGCGGTCGAAGAAGATGATGCGGCTGAACAACCTGGCGCTGGTGTTCGCCACGCTGCTGCTGATGGCCCCGGCCGGGCCGATTCCTTTCAGCAATACCTTGCCCGCGCTGGCGCTGATGGCGTTTGCGATCGGCTTCATCCAGCGCGATGGCGCGGCGGTGGCGGCGGGTTATGCTTTTGTGGTGGCAACGGTGGTGTACTTCGGCGTGCTGCTGGGGGGCGTGGGGCTGGCCGCCGAATCGGTGTTCAGCGGGCTGCGTGGCAGCACCGCGTCTGTGTAAGCGCGTGCTGGCCGTTTGTAGAGTCGAGCCGTGCTCGACTGCTTCTGATCTTCTGTAGAGCCGAGCCCACGCTCGGCTGCTTCTACCAACAGCAGTCGGGCATGGCTCGACTCTACAAAAGCCAGAGCCAGAGCAGCCGAGCGTGGGCTCGGCTCTACAAATACAACGCTCCGGCTATTTTGCGGAAACCCGCCACACCACATCGCCCACGTCGTCGGCCACCAGCAGCGCGCCGTCGGCGTCCATCGCCATGCCGACCGGTGCGCCCATCAGGGTCTTTTCATCCTTGGACGTGAAGCCGCTCACCACCGCTTCCGGGCGGCCGGTCGGCTTGCCGTCCTTGAACGCGACGTACACCACTTCGTAGCCGCTCAGCGGTGAACGGTCCCAGCTGCCGTGTTCGCCGATGAACGCGCCACCGTGGTACTTCGCCGGCAGCGCCTGGCCGGTGTAGAACATCAGGCCCAGCGGGGCCACGTGCGAGCCGATGGCGTAGTCCGGCACGATAGCCTTGGCCACCAGGTCCGGCCGCTGCGGCTGTACGCGCTCGTCCACGTGCTGGCCGTAGTAGCTGTAGGGCCAGCCGTAGAAGCCGTCTTCCTTTACCGAAGTCAGGTAGTCGGGCACGAGATCGGCACCGATCTCATCGCGCTCGTTGGCCACCGCCCACAGCTTGCCGGTGCTCGGTTCCAGATCCAGGCCGGTGGGGTTGCGGATGCCCGACGCGTAGATGCGGCTGCCACGGGTGGCCACGTCCACTTCCAGCACCACCGCGCGGCGGTACTCGACGGCCAGACCGTTCTCGGTGATGTTGCTGTTGGAGCCCACGCCCACGTACAGCTTGCTGCCATCGGCGCTCGCGCGCAGATCCTTGGTCCAGTGGTGGTTGATGGTGCTGGGCAGGTCGGTGAACTCGCGGCCCTTGTCGGTCATGCGGGTTTCGCCGGGCACGTAGTGGTACTGCATGATGTTGCCGGTGTTGGCCACGTACAGCGTGTCACCGATGAGCTGGATGCCGAACGGCGAATGCAGGCCTTCGATGTAGACGTGCTGGGTCCAGGTGTCGGTGCCCGGCGTGCGGCGCAGCAGCGTGACCCGGTTACCGCCCTTGCCGGCCTTGCCCGAGCGCGCCTTCACCTTACCCGCAATCCACTGCTTGGGCGTGGTGACCGGCTCTTCGCCTGGGCCATTGCCTTCCACCACCAGCACATCGCCGTTGGGCAGGGTGAGCAGGCGGCGCGGGTGCTGCAGGTTGGCGGCGATGCGCTCGATCTTCAGGCCCTCGGCCACGGTGGGGGCCTGGCCGTCGGCCCAGCCCACGCCCTTGGGCACCTGCATGGGCGGCATGAGGAAGTTGGCCGGCTTGGGCAGCGGTGGCTGCGCACCGGACTGGTCGGCCGGGTGGTATTCGGCCTTGCCCGCGCAGGCGGCCAGCATCACCGCCAGCGAGAGGATGCCCAGCGTGGGCAGGATGCGATCAGCCATGACGACCTCCGTGCAGCACCGGCAGCTGCAGCGACAGCAGGATGAAACCGATGGCGATCAGGCCCACGGTCAATGCGGAAAGAATGGTGCCCGGTACGGCCACCGCGTAGGCATCGCGGCTGTGCACGAAGGCGTTCCAGATGGCCAGCATGATGGCGACCAGGTTGAGCAGGAAATCCACGCGGTCCGTGCCCGTGGCGGTGCCGTTGCGGCGCCACACCGCGAACAGGTTGATCAGCCGCGGGATGATGGCGATGAGCAGGCCGAAGGTGATCAGCCAGGCGGCCGCCTTGCCCCACATCACCTCGGCGGTGTTGAGGTAGAGGATGTCGAAGATGAGGGCGCCGACGAAGAAGCCGAACGGTATTGGATTCAGCAGGCTGAAAAGCGTGGTACCCAAGCCGCGATGGGCCTGGGCGACGGGGTTGACCATGGTCGTGCTCCGGAGAGGAAGGGGGTACACGGCCGTAGTAGCACAGCCGGCCGGGAGGTCGCGCGATGATGGTCGATGGGGGTGACGCCGGGCTTGGATGGATGTGCCGACCAACGGTCGGCACCCACCTGGATGGGTGATGCCGGGATCAATTGCCGGGATGGACGTGCCAACCAAGGTTGGCATCTACCAGTAGATCCACGCCATGCGTGGATGGATGTGCGACACCCGCCAGTCGTGGCATCACCGATCAGGCCGGCAGCAGCCTTCCGTCTTCACTGCGTTCGAAGGCGGCACCCGCCGGGGCGTCCACCACTGCCAGGACGGCACGATCGTAGTTGGCGATGGTGTTTACGTTGTACACGCCAGAGTTTCCCGGTTCGTCCAGGTAATCCTCGGTTTCGTCGCCGGCCAGAAAGCGCCAGCCGCTGTCCACGTCGTTGTCCGGCTCCTCGCGATAGCAGTAGCCTACGGGCTGGCCATCAACGGTGATGCGATCGGTGGCGATGCACGCGCCATAGCCCTCCAGCAGCGGGCTGATCTGATCGGCGGTGAGACGGAATTGTTTCGGCTTCATCGTGCCTCCTCAGGGAACGTAGACCAGATGCAGGGTGTACTCGAAACCGGCCTCGGATTCGATGATATCCACGTCCATTACCAGATCACTTCGCCCTTCCGCAGCCGTATGCAGGTCGACCAGGACTTTCCAGCGCTCGCCATACCACTGGCTGACCGAGGTTTCCCAGGCGGCCTCGGGGAGCGGCACCAGGGTTCCGCCGTAGTCCTCGAGGATGCCGGTGATGATGCGCCAGGTGTCGGCGCTGCATGGGGGCACGTTTGCAGCCCGCGGCGCGCGGCCGGCGGCGATCTCGTTGGCCATCCAGGTCAGGGTGGGACGGAATGCGTCGTCCACGGGGGTTTCGGTATGCGGGTCTTTCCTGACCATCGGTCTTCCTTGAGCAAGGGCCGCGAGACATGGCCCATGCATGATGGCATGGGTGGGCGTGCCGCGCCCGGAGGGTGCCGGGGTTCATGGCCCGGAGGGATGTGCCAACCAAGGTTGGCATCTACCAGTAGATCCACGCCATGCGTGGATGTGCCGACGAACGGTCGGCACCCACCACGCCGACGCGCCTCAGGCCAGCGCGGCCAGCGCTTCCACCAATGCGTCCATCTGCTGCGGCCGGGTGAACACCGACGGCGTCACCCGCACGCAGGCGCCCGATTCCAGGCCGTCGCGGTGCGTGGTGAACACGCGATGCTCATCCAGCAGGCGCTTCTGCAGGGCCATGTTGTCGGCCACGCTGGTGCGACCGCGCAGGCGGAAGCTGGCCAGTGCGCTGGCCAATGCCGGGTCCGGCGAGGACAGCACTTCCAGGTGCGCCATCTGCCGCGCGGGCACCGTCCAGCGCTCGCGCAGGTAGCGCAGGCGTGCCTGCTTGTTGGCAGATCCGATGCGCTGGTGCAGGGCAATGGCTTCGGGCAACGCCAGGTACGCGGCGAAATTGACCGTGCCGGTATGCACGCGGCTGCCCACGCGCCCATCGTCGGTCTCGCCCATGTACGGGTCGAGGTCGGCCACGCGGCCCTTGCGCACGTACATCGCGCCCACGCCCACCGGCGCGCCGATCCACTTGTGCAGGTTGATGCCCACGAAATCAGCCTTCAGGTCCGGCACCGCGAAGGCGATCTGGCCGAAGCCATGGGCGGCATCGACGATCACATCGATACCGCGTGCACGCGCACGCTCGGCAATCTCGGCCACCGGCAGCACCAGGCCGTGGCGGTGGCTGACCTGGGTCAGCAGCACCAGCTTCAGCTTCGGCAGCCGCGCGAAGGCCGCGTCGTAGGCCTGCAGGATCTGCGCGCGGTCGGGCACCGCCGGCAGGGCGATGCGCTTCACCTGCACGCCGCGCCGCTGCTGCAGCCAGCGCATGGCGCCGATCATGCTGTCGTAGTCCACGTCGGCGTACAGCACTTGGTCGCCCGGCGCGAGGCGGTTGTAGCCGCCGATCAGGGCCAGCATCGCTTCGGTGGCACCACGGGTCAGTGCGATCTCGTCGGCGCCCACGCCCAGCATGTCGGCCACCTGGCGGTGCACGGCCATGTACTCGGCGGGGAAGGTGTGGCGTCCGTACCAGGCGTTGCCGCGGTTCACCTCAGCAGTGTGCCGCTGGTAGCTGGCCAGAGTCTCGCGACCCATCGCGCCCCAGTAGCCGTTTTCCAGGTGGTTCACTTCATCGGTGATGTCGAAGTGGCTGGCCACGGCGGCCCAGTAGCCTTCATCGCGGGCCAGCACGTCCGGCGCCACGGTCGTTGCAGGAATCTCCATGGCCGCAGGGTAGCGTGCAGCGGCCATGGCAGGCAGTGAAGACAGCGCTGCGGCGGCCGGCAGCAGGGTGCCGGCGCGCAGCAGGTTACGGCGGCGGCTGTCCATCAGAAGGTCAGCCGGTACTGCGCGTACACGTTGGCACCGTCGGTGTCGTAGGGTGCGTTGCGCGAGTAGATCAGGCCGCGGCTGGCCTGGAAGGTCGCCTCGTCCGGGTAGCGGTCGAACACGTTGTCCACGCCCACGCGCAGGCTGTGGTGCTCGTTGATGCGATAGCCTGCGGCCAGGTCGAGGAAGGTCATGTCACCGAAGCGCTGGTAGATATCACCGGTCGCATTGCCGGTCGAATCGGTCCACGCGCCGTAGTAGCGCACGCGCGCCATCAGCGACCACGCACCCACATCCCACGTACCGGTGAAACTGCCCTTGTGCTCCGGCAGGCGGTCTTCGAACAGCACGCGCTGGGTTTCGTTGGTGGCCACCGAGGTGCTGCCGTTGTCCACGCGGGTGCGGTTGAAGTTGTAGGCCAGGGTCAGCGTCATGCGGCCGGTGCCGAGGTCGCGCAGATAGTTGCCGACCACGTCGACGCCACTGGTGGTGGTGTCGAAATCGTTGGTGAAGTAGTTGACCGAGGTGTAGCCCAGCGGATTGGGCGTGCCGGCCGGAATGGCGAAGCTGGCCGACTGGCTGAAACGGTCGCTGAGCTTGATGCGGTAGACATCCACCGAACCGGACAGGCCCATGTCGGTGCGCCAGGTCAGGCCCAGCGAGGCGGTGCGCGATTCTTCAGGGGTGAGCGGCTTGGCGCCGAGCAGCTGCGCCAGCGGATCATTCGGCGACAGGCGGCCGCTGGTGAAGATCTGCAGGGTGCGCGTGTCCAGGCCCTGGGTGGTGCTGGTGGTGTTCAACTGTGCCGGGGTGGGCGCGCGGAAGCCGGTGGAGAACGTACCGCGCAGGGCCACGTCCGGGGTGATCGCAAAGCGCGCCGAAAGCTTGCCGTCCACGGTGTTGCCGAAGCTGGAGAAGTCTTCATAGCGGCCGGCGGCACCGATGCTCCAGCGCTCGCCCAGCGGCACTTCCATATCGACATACGCAGCGTGGCTGCGCTGGTCCCACTTGCCAGCCTGGGTATCGGAGAAGCCCGGTGCGCCGTTGGCATTGGCCTCCAGGCCGGCCGCTGCGCCGGGGCCGACCGCGTACGAGGCCGGATCGCCGGCACGCACTTCATAGGTTTCCTGGCGGAACTCGGCACCGAAGGCGACGTTGACCGGCTTGGCCAGCGCGGCGACGTCCCACTCGTAGTTGAAATCGACGTTGGCGTTCTTCTCGGTCTGGGTCAGGCGGCCGAGGTCGAACGAGGTCGGGCTGTCCGGGCCAAGCGAGGCATTGATGGAGTTGTCCAGGCTGTAGTCGATGGCATTGCGGCCATACGACGCGCTGGCATCCCAGCGCAGCTTGGGGGTGATCTCGCCGCGCAGGCCACCGACCAGCTGCAGGTCGTTCTGCACGTTGCCGTACTGCGGGCTGAAGCCCACCGGATAAAGCGAACGCAGATCCCAGCCGGGGAAGATGCTGGTGGTGCGGTAGGCGCCGGTGGTGGTATCCGGGTTGCGCCAGTTGAAATCGCTGACGCCATCGCTGTGGCTGTACAGGCCGAAGGCATAGATTTCCATCGTGTCGCTGGCATTGGCCTTCAGGTTGAAGCCCACGCGGCGGCTTTCCAGCTCCGGCTGGCCCCAGCGCTGCACTGGGTTGGGCACGTCCAGATCCGGGTGCGCGGCCTGGAAGGCGATGGCATCGGGGCGCTGGCGGGTGCGCGAGGTGGCATCGGAGTTCGACGATTCGGCGAACAGCGCCAGGCTGCCGTAGTCGCCCAGCGCCCAGCCGGTGCGGGCGCTGAAATCACGCGAGGCACCATCGCCCTGCGCGTACTGCGAGTAGCCCGCGGTGATCTCGGTGCCGGGGCTGTCTTCAAGAATGATGTTGATGACGCCGGCGATGGCGTCGGAACCGTACTGCGCCGAGGCACCGTCGCGCAGCACTTCGATGCGCTTGATGGCGCTGGTCGGAATCTGCGCGAGGTCGGCGGCCTGTGCACCGCGGTTGCCCAGCAGCGCGCTGCGGTGGAAGCGGCGGCCGTTGACCAGCACCAGGGTCTGGTCCGGGGACAAGCCACGCAGGGTGGCCGGGCGCACGAACACCTGGCCATCGGCCATCGGCAGGCGCTGCACCACGAACGACGGCACCAGCTGCGCCAGCACGTCCTTCAGGTCGGTGGAATCGACGGACTTGATGTCTTCCTTGGTGAACACATCCACCGGCGCCAGCGTTTCGAACTGGGTGCGGTTGGAGGCGCGGGTGCCGGTGACCAGCATGGCGTCCAGCTGGGTCGGCGCGGCATGCGTGCCGCCATCGGGGGTGTCTGCCGTACTGGCATCTGCTGCGATCGCGCCTCCTGCGCTGACCATGGAAAGGGCGAGGAGGATGGAACGCGACAGCATGGAACGGTGCACGGGAGGACTCCAGGAATACACGACAGGGCCGGGCCGCGCCTGTGAAAGGCCGACCTGGACAAGCCGCGCAGTCTCGACGCGATGTGTGAAGCGGGCATGACGTGAACGCGACAGGAGGAAGTCGCGGGGAGATGGCCAGTAGATCCACGCCATGCGTGGATGGGCCGCACGCGAACAACGCCCGTAATAGAATCAACGCATCGCGCACGCAAGGAGACCGCATCATGCGCCTGCTACACCTCACCCTGCCGGTGTCCGACCTGGGCACTGTCGCCGCCTGGTTCCACGACGTGCTGCAGCTGCGCGTGGTCGGCAACCGCGTGTACATCGGCTGGAGCACGATCGAGCTGCAGGCGGCGAACGGACAGCCGCTGGGCGGCGTGCACCTGGCCTTCAACGTGCCCGACAACCGCTTCAACGAGGCCATGACGTGGCTGCGCGAGCGTGTACCGCTGCAGCGCAATCCCGAAGGCATCGATTACTTCGCGCTGGAGAGCAGCTGGCAATCGCAGTCGGTCTATTTCACCGGGCCTGATGGATTGATCCTGGAACTGATCGGCCGCAAGCGTCTGCCCGCCAGCACGCATGGCGGCGCGTTCCACGGCAGCGAACTGACCTGCCTGAGTGAAGTGGGCCTGCCGAGCGCGGACGTGGATGCGGTGCGTGCGGAGGCCAGCGCGCGTTTCGGATTGCAGCCGCTCAGCCTGCCCTCATCGCATTTCGCGCCGATGGGCGATGACGAGGGCTTGTTGATCGTGGTGGCCGCCGATCGCCGCTGGTTCCCCGAGCAGAAGGACCTGCCCAACGCGCAGGGCCTGCTGCTGCGCGTGGGTGATGTGCAGGGAAGCGGCGAGATTGCCGATGCCGCGCAGGGGTGGCGGGTGGTCGCGTAAATTCGCGGTCCACGGTAGCGCCGGGCCATGCCCGGCGGACGCTGTCCCGGCGCGGAGAGACGTGTCAACCAAGGTTGACACCTACCAACTGCCTGACGCGCCGCCACCGCCACTGCTGCCACCGCCGCCGGACCAGCTGGACGACGAAGAAGACGACGAAGAACTCGACGACGACGACGAGGAGCGCGAGCTGCCGCCCGAACCGCCGCCGCCACCACCGCCGCCCTTGGACATCAACAGGATCCAGCCGACGTACGCCGCAAATCCTGCCACCGACGACAGGAAGATGCCGGCATCGGAATCGCGTGTCACATCGACGATCCACAGCGCGGCCAACCCGGCCACGATGAGGAACACCAGCAGGCGCACCGCGAACTCGACACGGCTGCGCTGCCAGCAATCACGGGCAACGATGCAGGGCAGCATGACCAGGAACGCGAGCACGCCCAGCGCGATGTAAGCCGCTACGTGGATGACCAGGCCGGGGAACACGCCGCGCGTGAGCTGCAGGGTCACCGCCAGCACCGCGCTGATGGCCAGCATGGCGAACAGCGTGCGGCGGGTGCCGCGGCTGCGCCGCCAGCTGCGCCCGCAGCCCCAGGTGACGGGCACGAAGAACGTCAGCAGCATGCCCATGCCGAGCGCCGCGCGCGGCTGGAAGATCGTCGTCAACAGCATGCCCACGATGATCACGCCCAGCCACTCCAGCGGTGCGCGCCACCAGCGGCGCGGCTTGGGGCCATCGCCCACCACTGCCTCCGCAGTCTTTGCAGCGGCTTTCCGGCGCTTCCTGCGCGGCCCGCCCGGCCGCCGCAGTGGTGGCGGGTCCATCATCTGCGGAGATCGCCACAGGCCGACGAAGAACGCCAGCAACGCGGTACTGAACACCACCGTATCGAAGTTGCCCCAGGCGATGTCCAACGGATTGTTGCTGGGCGGCGGTGGCAGCGGTTCGCCATCGATGAGCTGGACCAGCTGCGCGCTGCCGTCGATCACGCCCTGGTCGATATCGCCGTCGCGGAAGCGCGGCAGGATCGTTTCTTCGATGATGCGCTTGGCATAGGCATCGGGAATCGCGCCTTCCAGGCCATAGCCCGGCTGGATGCGTACGTGCCGGTCCTGCACGGCCACCAGCAGCAGCACGCCATCATCCACGCCCTTGCGCCCCAGCTGCCACTGGTCGTACACGCGCTGGGCATAGGCTTCGATGCTCTCATCACCGGTACTGCCCACCACCAGCACCTGCAGCTGCGCACCGCCACTGCGCTCGAACAGCGCGCGCGACTGCTGCTGCAGGCGGTCGGTGGTGCTGGCCGAAAGCACGCCGGTGGGATCGACCACCGGCGAATCCAGCACGGGGATCTGGGTCTGGGCCATGGCCAGCAGGGGCACCGCCAACAGCAGCATCGCGCACCACAGGTAGGCCAGCAGATGCCGGTGCATGTGTTGCGGTCGTGACATCAGTTTCTCCATCGTCGTTCCTTCAGCCGCCCTGCCCGGCTTCGATCTGCGCATGCAGCGCCTGCAGGCGCGCCACCTGGGCGTCGAACACCTGCAGGTCCGCATCCACCAGCGCCGACCAGTCCGGTGCGTGGCCCAGCAGCTGCGCCACCTGTTCCTGCGGCGCGCGGTCGAAGCCTTCGGACAACACGGCCAGATAGCGCTCGCGGAAGCCCTGCGGATCCTGCTGCTCCTGCACGTACAGCTGTACGGCGACGAGACCGGCGAACAGATAGTTGGCCAGGTACAGCGGATCTTCGTACATCAGTCGCTTGGTTTCCCAGGTGGCACCCAGTGCGGGGTAGCGCTCGGCCATCATGCCGTAGCCGGACAGCACCTTCAGGGTCAGCGCATCGAGATCATCGGCAGTGCCGAGCGTGCCAGCGGCCACCCCCTGGTAGATCGACTGCTCCAGCTGCGCCTCCTCGGAGGCGATGAACAGCTGCAGCACGATGTCATCCAGCAGCGACTTGAGGTAATAGGCCTTGGCACGCGGGTCCTGCGCCTGCCGGTACAGCTGGTCGCGGAATTCCAGCTCGTTGAAGATGGCGTAGGCCTCGTTCAACCACGAGGTGCCGTTGCGATAGAACGCCGACACGTTCCCGCGCTCCATCCATTGCCCATGCACGGCATGCCCGGCCTCATGCACGACCTCCACATCGCTTTCCAGCGTGCCACCACGCTGGCCGACGAACAGCAGGGAGGGCACGCCAGGGGCTGCGACCGGGAAGGCATCGGCGCTGCGCGGACCCAGCGTCGGGGCCATGTCCATGCGCCGCTGCGCCGGGTCGAGCAGCGCGCGTACTTCACCGGCGTACTCGGGTCCCAGCCCACGCATCGCGTCGGCGGCGGTATCGCGCACCTGCTCAAGGGTGAGGACCGGCGGTACGAAGCCTGCATCGGGCAGGCTGAGATCCCAGATCTGCGGGTCCGACGAGCCCATGCGTCCGGCATGCTGCAGCAGCACCTGCTGATAAGCGCGGCGCTGTGGGGCATGGCGCTGCACGGCGGCCAAGGTTGCCTGCACCGCGTCCGGGTCCAGGCCCATGCGGCGGTAACTGTGCTCGGGGGCACTGCCATCCCCCTGCAGTTGCGAGGCGCGATCGTTGACCTGCACCAGCGCCAGCAGCGTGCTTGCCATGGCCTCACGCTGCGATGCCACGCCCTGCCAGTAGCCCTTCCAGCCGGCCTCGCGCAGCGCACGGTCCGGGTGCCGTGACAGCGCCGTGCTGTCCTTGCGGCTGTCCAGCAGCCCGCCGTTGCTAGGGATGGACGGATAGCTGGCGTGCTGCAGCAGCTGCCGCTGCAGGCGCGCGAATGCATCCAGGGCCGGGCTGGCCACCTCGTCCACGACATCTCCCACGCCTGCAGCAGGCGGCGGCGTGGAGGTGCTGGTGTTGCCCAGCGCGCGCGTGCGCAGCCAGGCGTAGGGTGCCACCGAGCGCGCGTCGGCCGGTGCATCGACCAGCGCCTTGCGTGCGATGCCGGCGGCGTCATCGCACACATCCGCGACGGCCCGCTGCGCCTGCACCGGGCGGGAGTCACGTGCATTGCGGGCGGCCTGCAGGTGCAGGTAGGCGCGATGGCGCTGGCATTCGCCGAGCAGGCGCTCGGCCTGCTGTACGCGCGTCGCGGGGTCCGTCGGGCCGGCATCACGCAGCGTGGCGACGGCAGCGGAGAGTCTGGTGCGTGCCGCCTGCTCGGCCGCCGCATCGGCGAACCAGCTGCGGTCGTCGGCGTGCAGCGTCTGCGCGCTGAGCGTGCCGGTGGAGAGCAGCAGCACGCTGGCGGTGATCGATCGCATCCTGCGGGTGTTCATGACAACGTCCTTTGTAGAGTCGAGCCATGCTCGACTGGATTCTTCTGTAGTCGAGCAAGCTCGACTCTACGCCATGACCCAACCGGCGGCAGGGTCAGATCGATTCGTCTTCACGCTTGACCAGCTGCCAGCACGGCCGGCGGGCGAAGGTGTAGGTCTGCTGGTCGCTGGTATCAGGGGTGCGCATCTGCACCTGCATCTGGCCATCGGCGAGGGCGGTGACCTGCATTTCGCGGCCGCGGCCCTTCAGCGTGGCCGGGTCCGGCATCACCGGCCACTCGACCTCGGCCAGCGCGACGGTGCGCTCAACCGTGGCCGGTTCGGGCTCGGCACCGGCATCGATGTAGCTGTCCAGCAGCGGATCGGCCGTGGCCGCTTCCTGCAGGGCGATCTCATGACCGAAGTGCGCGAGGAACTCCTCGAAGACCGGGTGGGGGCATTGCGTGCCTGCATCGGCCATGGCCGTAACCGGCGCGGCCGGGGCACTGGCAGTGGCGGCCGTGCTGGTCGGGGCCGGCGCCGCAGCTTCGGCCGGTGCGGCCTGTGGTGCGGGCTTGCAGGCCGACAGCGCCAGCCCGAGGGCAAGTGCCAGGGCGGCGTAGTGAAGCTGGTTCAAGGGATCCTCCTGATTCCGGGTCGGTCGCGCGGGTGCCTGGCGCGGGGCAGGCAAGCATAGCCACGGCCGGGTTAACTGCGCTTCCACATCCGTGGGCGGGAACCGCCGCGGGCGGCGGGAGTAGACTAGCCCGCTCCCGCCCGACCCTGGTTTCCCATGCGCACCTTCCTGCTGGTCATCGGCCTGCTGCTCTCCCCGTTCTCGACCGCGCTTGCCGCAGGCGTCCAGGTCCGCGAGGGCGACCTGCTGTTCGTCACCGCCGGGCACAGCGGCCTGAGTGCGGCCATCGACGATGCCACCGCCACGCAGGGCGCGACCAGCTTCGACCACGTGGCCCTGGTGGCGGCTGGTGCGCACGGCTGGCAAGTGCTGCATGCCGATGAGAAGGGCTCGCGGCAGCAGACGCTGGTGGACTTCCAGCGCGATGCGCGCAGCAAGCAGCGGCAGATCGTCGTGTACCGGCTGCGTGCGGCGCCGGCCGGTGCGATCGCCGATGCGGTCGCCAAGGCACGCACGATGCTGGGCAAGCCGTACAACACGGCCTACGTGTTGAACGAGGACAGCTACTACTGCTCGGATTTCATTGAGCGTGCCTTCCGCGCACATCATGTGTTCGCGCTGCAGCCGATGAACTTCCGCAACCCGCAGACCGGGGAGATCTCCCAGCATTGGGTGGATCTGTACCGCAGCATGGGCATGGACGTGCCACAGGGCCTGCCCGGCACCAACCCCAATGACATGGCGGCCAGCGCGGTGCTCGAACGCGTCGGAACGCTGTAACAACGAAGCCCCGCACGAGGCGGGGCTTCAGTGTTCACACCTGGTGGGGGGCCAGGGTCATTCTTCTTCGTCGTGGCTGCCCTGCTGCTGGTTGCGCTTCTGCTGCTGGTCCTGCTGCTGTTGCTGCTGCTGGTCACGACCGCGACCCTGCTGCTGATCCTGCTGGTTCTGCTGACCCTGCTGGTTCTGCTGACCCTTCTGGTTCTGCTGGTTCTGCTGTGCCATGTCCGTGTCTCCGAAGCCACGCGCGGAATGCGGTGGACGGGGCCATCGTCTGCAGCCGAAGGTTAACCGCGCGTTGCAACGCAGCTAGGCTGGCGTGCACGCGTGCCGGCAATCGCCCCAAGCCCCTTGCCGCACAAGCCCCTGAAGGATTCATGCGGCATCTGCATGTGCTCATGCCGCTGCGGCAACAGCCGCATTCAGCGGTTGGCCGCTAGGTTGCACGCGCATGACAGCCTACATCCAAGGTCCCATTTGCAGCGGCGCGCAGCACCGCTATGGTCAGGCGGACACCCGCCGGAGACGCGCATGGCCCCGCAGACTGCAGTACGCCCGCCTTACGATGAAGCCCGCGACCGCTTCGATATCGCGCAGTGGCAGCACCGCTTCCAGGGCCGCCTGGACCAGGGCATCAATGCCTGCGTGGAGTGCTGCGACCGCTATTGCGGCAGCGACCGCCTGGCCCTGCGCTGGATCGACGCACAGGGCGCACTGCACCTGTACAGCTTCGATGACCTGCGCGATGCCGCCGCCCGCGCCGCACAGGTGCTGCGCGCGGCCGGTGTCGGCCCCGGCGATGTAGTGGCCGGCCTGCTGCCGCGTACGCCGGACCTGCTGGCCACCATCCTGGGCACCTGGCGCATTGGCGCGGTCTACCAGCCGTTGTTCACCGCGTTCGGCCCCAAGGCCATCGAAAGCCGCCTGAAGACCGGCCACACCCGCCTGGTGGTGACCGACAGCGCGCACCGCAGCAAGCTGGACGAACTCGATGCCTGCCCACAGGTGGCGACCGTGCTGACGCCCGGCCAGGCACTGCGCGACGGGGACATCGACTGGCGTGCTGCCACTGCGGCGGCCGCGCCCACGCTGCAACCCGTGCTGCTGCCGGGCGATGCGCTGATGGCCCTGCTGTCGACCTCCGGCACCACCGGCAGCCCCAAGGGCGTGCCCGTACCGCTGCGCGCGATGATGGCCTTTGCCAGCTACATGGAACTGGCCGTGGACCTGCGCGCGGACGACGTGTTCTGGAACATCGCCGACCCCGGCTGGGCCTATGGCCTGTACTACGCGGTGATCGGCCCGCTGCTGCTTGGCCATGCCACCACCTTCAGCGAAGCCGGCTTCAGCGTGCAGGGCCTGAACACGATCATCGGCCAGCTGGGGGTGACCAACCTCGCCGGGTCGCCCACTGCGTACCGGCAGATCATTGCCGCCGGCCCTGCGGCCAGTGCCGGCATCAAGGGCCAGCTGCGCGTGGTCAGCAGCGCCGGCGAACCGCTGAACCCGGAGATCGCCCGCTGGTTTGCCGAACACCTGCAGACCCTCGTGCTGGACCACTACGGCCAGACCGAGACCGGCATGGTGGTGAACAACCACCACGCGCTGGCCCACAGCGTGCGTCCGGGTTCATCAGGCTTTGCGATGCCGGGGTACCGCGTGGCGGTGCTGGACGAACAGGGCCACGAGCTGCCACCGCGCACGCCCGGCGTCCTCGCGGTGGACCTGAAGCAGTCGCCGATCATGTGGTTCACCGGCTACTACCAGGCCGAGACGCCGGCCATCGCCGACGGCTACTACCGCACCGGCGATTCGGTGGAATGCGAGGACGACGGCTCGATCAGTTTCATCGGCCGCTCCGATGACCTGATCACCTCGTCCGGGTACCGCATCGGCCCGTTCGATGTAGAGAGCGCGCTGATGGAGCATCCGTCGGTGGCCGAAGTGGCGGTGATCGGCGTGCCCGATCCGGAGCGCACCGAGATCGTCAAAGCGTTCGTGATCCTGCGCGACGGGTTCGAGGGCAGCGACGCGCTGGCGCACGAGCTGCAGCAGCACGTGCGCCACCGGCTGTCCGCGCATGCCTACCCGCGCCAGGTGGAATTTGTGGCGCAGGTACCGAAAACGCCCAGCGGCAAGGTGCAGCGGTTCCTGCTGCGCAAGGCGGAGATCGAGAAGCAGGCGGCGGGCTGAGGTAGAGCCGAGCCCACGCTCGGCTGGTTTTTGTAGAGCCGAGCCTATGCTCGGCTGTTGTTGCGAGCAGCCGAGCATGGGCTCGGCTCTACAGGGAGGCGTTGCAAGCAGTCGAGCAAGCTCGACTCTACAGGGCGATCCGCTACGGCATCACCGGCGGCACGTACGTCAGGGTCATGCCCAGCAGCCACAGCAGGCCCAGCACCAACGGGATGTGCACCAGCAGCTGGATGAAGGTGAAGCCGACGATGTCGCGTGCCTTCAGGCCCAGCACGCCCAGCAGCGGCAGCATCCAGAACGGGTTGATCAGGTTCGGCAGCGCCTCGGCGGCGTTGTAGACCTGCACCGCCCAGCCCAGGTGCGCCTTCAGTTCGTTGGCGGCCTGCATCACGTAGGGCGCTTCGATGATCCACTTGCCGCCACCGGACGGCACGAAGAAGCCCAGCACCGCCGAGTAGACACCCATCACCAGGGCGAAGGTATCGGTACTGGCCACGTGCACGAACAGGCTGGACAGGCGATGCGCCAGAGTCTGCCCGTCGCCGCCGGCCGCATGGGTGAGGATCATCGCGATGCCGCCGTACAGCGGGAACTGGATCAGCACGCCGGTGGTGCTGGGCACCGCCTTGGCCACCGCGTTGAGGAAGCTGCGCGGGCGCCAGTGCAGCAG